>OIZL01001351.1_pt1 | contig 13471 bp, 19 predicted proteins | sample 1588541 | NCBI WGS metagenome assembly OIZL01 (sample SAMN03283285) | human gut metagenome | biome: human-associated habitat; material: feces | host: Homo sapiens | place: Peru | collected 2012 | reverse complement strand
ATCTCAGGCGCATCAAAAGGTACGTCCTCATCCGAACCATAGTCGGCACGCTGCATCTCTTCAGCAGTCTCGTTCGAGCCTTCGCCATCGCCGCCGGCGTCTTCGCCGGCGTGCGCATCGTCATGACCTTCAGCGCCTTCGTCCTGGTCACCGGCAGACAACGCCGGATTGTCATCGACCTCTCGGCGTACCTTTTCCTCAATCTCGGGAGCAGTCATCTCAAGCATCCTTACATATTGTACCTGCTGCGGCGTCAACCGCTGCGTCATCGTCTGTTCTTGCTCAAGGTGTTGCTTTTCCTTCATATCCGTCAGGTAAGTTTCCGTTTGCAAAAATACAAAAAATATGTCAATCGCGATAGTATACTATCATGAGCAGCTTAAATTGCATATTTATAGATCATTCAAAGAATTATATGGACACTTTGATAAAGTATCATTAGGATACAAAGAAAATGAAGAAGCTGCTCCAGAAGATATGCAATTATATTATTCAAAAGAAGAACAAGATAAGTATGGTGTTCTTGGTATAGAAATAAAACTTTTATAGGAGAAAATAAATATGCAAGTAAGAAATAATTATAATGAATGTTTAACTAATCTAGCATGTTCAATAAGAAAATATTTTGATTTACCATATAATCATAATACTTTAGAATATATAGATAAGTTGCTTAATGAAAAAAAGCCTAAAAATGTAGTTACTATTCTTTGTGATGGTATGGGAAGCAATATATTAAAAAGAACACTTGATAAAGATGATTTTCTAATTAAAAATATGTATAAAAGTATAACAACGGTATTTCCAGCAACAACAGTCGCAGCCACTACATCTATAAGAACAGGACTTAATCCATGTGAAACTGGTATGATAGGCTGGAATACATATTATAAAGATATAGATAAAGTAATAACAACATTCTTTAATACTGAAAAAACTGATACAACACATACTATAATTCCTGATGCTGTTTCTTTAAGAAAAAAGTATATGAAAGAAAAATCAATTGAAGAATATATCAATGAAGAAAATAAATATAAAGCATATTCATTATTTCCTTTTGGAGAAAATCCATACACTGACACTCTTGATATGTATAACAAAATAAAAAAATTATGCATAGAACCATCAAAAAAATATATTTATGCTTATGATGAAGAACCAGATCATACAATGCATTTATATGGACCTAATAACAAGACCGTTAAAAATTTAATAAGATATAGAAATATGATGATAGAGAGTTTATCAAATGAACTTGAAGATACTATTATATTTGTGGTAGCTGATCATGGACATACATTAATAGAAAATATATTTTTAGAAAATTATCCTGACATAATAGAATGTTTAATTAGAAACACATCAACAGAACCAAGAGCGACATCATTCTTTATTAAAGATGATAAGAAAGATGAATTTGTAACACTATTTAACAATTATTTTGGTAATGATTTTGACTTATATACCAAAGAAGAAGTACTAGAAAGTAAATTATTTGGTGATGGTGATATAAATCCTATTTTAGAAAGTGAACTTGGGAACTATATATCAATTGCTAAAACTAATAAAGCAATACTATATAAAGGAGATGAAGCACTCGTTTCACATCACGCAGGATATACAGATGATGAAATATATGTACCATTAATAATTATTGACAAAACAAAATAGAATTTGGAGGAAGCGTTAAAATGAAAAATAAAGTAAAAGCAAAGCCAATTATATCAATAGTTTTCTATATAATAACAATTATTATTAAACTATTAATACTTTCTAAAACTGCTCTTTATATATTTCTTGATGATAGCGCACAAACAGCAACAATACGTGAAGTAACATTAACTGAAAAATATATTTCTTATTATAAAATAGTATTTCTAATTATAGTATTTGACATAATCGTAAATCTAATTATGAAAAAAATATTTAAAGATAAATATGACAGTAAGAAAAATATATTTATATCTATTTTAATAACGATAATTATATCAATTATGTTATTAATATTATAATTCGCAAAATTTACAATTTATATTATAAAAAGGAAGGCTAAAAATGAAAGAAGAAAAAATATATAATGTAAGATATAGTGAAAGCAAAGGTAAAATAAAATTATATTTAGAACCAAAGAAATTAGTATTTAAAAAGACTAAGGGATTATTTAAAAAAGAAACTATTATAGTTGATACAATACTACTAGAAGATATTAAGACTAAAAGAAATGAAGTAAATCTTGATATAGATTATAGTGAAGTATGTATTGAAACAAAAGATAAATTTATATTAATAACATTTGATGAATTAAAAGATGTAGATAAATTTGTTAAAGAACTAAAAGAAGCAATAAAAAAGAGAAAGAAAATTCTTGCTGATAAAAGAATAAATAATATAAAGAATTATGTAAATCTTGGTATAACAATAGCTACTACAATTGTTGAACTTTATAATAGATATAAAGATAACAAATAGAACTCTACACTTCGTAGGTTCTTTTCTTTCTAAATATTTTGTATAGTGTATATGAAAGGAAATAATAATTCACTTGATGGTATAAAAAATGTTACAATATATACACCTGAAGGTATAAATCATATATTAAGAAAAATAGATACAGAACAAAATATATTTAATATGAAAAATGAATATATAAGATATAGTAAAAAAGAAATAGATAAAGATGTAATAAAAGTAATAAAAGAATGGTTGATGAAATATGAATAAAAAAACAATATAAAACTATCTAATATAGTAAAAAATAATAATAAGTAGGTGAATATGAATTTAAAAGAGAAAAATATCAAATGTAAATATATATTTCTAATAATGAATTTAATATCATATTTATATATGATTATTTTTCATAATGTTACTTTTATTTATTCTATTGTTTATTTATCATTAATATCAATTTATATATTTATAAGTGGAATAAGTATTAATGATAAAAAAGAGTATAAAAGAAATATTAATATTTATATGATACTTTATATATTATGTTTAATAAGCATTCTCTTTTTAGTAGGAAGACCACCTATTAGAATATCTACTTCTTGGTATATTCCTGAACCAACACCTTTTAAAACAATAATATCACAGTTGAAATATGGAAGTATAAATGAAATAATAAGAAATATAATAGGCAACTTATGTTTATTTATTCCTCTTTCATTCTTACTTATTTTAAAGGATAATAAGTATAAAAATATATTAAGACAAACATTAATAATATTACCATCTATCCTTATGACAGAGACATTACAAATGATAACAAATGTAGGTGTATTTGATATAGATGATATTATACTTAATTATTTAGGTGTACTATTATTTGTAATTATTATGAATATAGTAAATATAGATAAAATACGTAAACTATTTAATACAGATTTTCATTTAAAAAGTAAAACAAAAAAAGTATTAGACACTATTATAATTTTTATATTAATAATATTTATGTTTAGAAATATTTAATAAATCAAATATCATAAATAATAATTATATGAATATAAGAATAATTGAATAACAAGTTATATTGTGATAAAATTAAACAGCAAAGGAGACTAACATGAATAATATACATGCAATATTTACTGATTTAGATGGAACTCTTTTAAATGATAATAAAGAAATTGGAGAGTATACTAAAAATGTATTAATGAAATATAAACATGATATAAATATAATACCTACTAGTGCTAGATCATTTGAAAGGATTAAGCCATATCTTGAAGAATTAGATATGGTAGATAGTTTTAATTATACAATATGTTTTAATGGTGCTTTAATTGTTAATAATCTTGGAATAGAATTATTTAGTAGTCATATATCAAAAGAAACTATGAAAGAACTCATGAGTTATATTGATAAATATAATATAGAATGGACTATATATACTAAAAATGATATTTATAAAAGAAGTAAGATTAATGATATAGATAGTTATATTAAAGATAATGATACATTTAAATTAATAGGTATTGGTACAGAAAAAGAAATAGACGCTATTAGAGATGAATTAAAATCTATGAATGATAAACTTGAAGTAACTACTAGTATGAGTGGAAGACTTGTTATTACAAATATTGGTACTACTAAAGATAAAGCAGTAGAAATAATAATGAATAAACTTAATATAGGTAGAGAAAATATCATAACAATAGGTGATGGGGAAAACGACATAAACATGATTAAAATGGCTGAATATGGAGTTTCTATGTTAAACGCACCTGATAACGTTAAAAAGAGTGCAAGATTCATAACAAAATGTGATAATAATCATGATGGTGTAGGTAAAGTAATAGAAGAAATATTGAAATAATCGTATTAAGAAAAACAAGTTACTATAATATAGTGAAGGAGGTTCCATGATAGAATATAACAAACTCACTTTTGAAGAATATAAAATGTTGCTTAATGATGTAGGTTGGAAATTACCAAGTGAAAGACTTGTCAAAATATCATTAGAAAAAGGTATTAATGTTAAATATGTTTTAAACGGTAAAACAGTTGGTATGGCAAGTTTTGTTACTAATGGTGGATATGCTGGATTAATAATGGATGTTGTTGTCTTAAAAGAATATAGAGGTAAAGGATATGGAACTATACTAATTGAAAGTATACTAAACTATATCAAAAAGAATTTAGAAAATGATGAAGAAATGATGATACAGCTTTTATCAGCACCAGGGAAGCAAAATTTTTATTCAAAATTTGGATTCAAAGTAAAAAAAGAAATTGCAGAAGATGGTATGTACATGTGGCTTAGAAAGGATTAAACGTGAATAATAAAGAATATATTGGTAAAGTAATCGATATTAAAATTGATCGTGAACTTGGAAGTAAACATCCTCGCCATGGATTTATATATCCAGTTAATTATGGATATGTAGAAGGTACTATAAGTGGTGATGGTGAAGAACTTGATTGCTATCTTTTAGGGGTATTTGAGCCTGTAAAAGAATATACAGGTAAATGTATAGCAATTATTCATAGAACTAATGATAATGATGATAAATTAATTATTGTACCAGAAAATAAAAATTATAGTAATGATGCGATAAACGCATTAACTGAATTTCAAGAACAATATTTTGAACATGAGATAATAAGGTAGGAGGAATTAAAAATGGAATATTATAAGAAATTAGTAGGAGATAGGATATATTTATCACCTGTGGCATACACAGAAGAAGCACTTGATAAGTTTACAGGATGGATGAATGATTTTAATGTAACAGACTATACAGGTAGAAGTAGTGAAATAACAACATATTTAAATGAGAAAGAATGGTTAGATAGAACAGCAAGAAAAACAGAAACAAGAGATTTTAATATAATAGATATCAAAACAAATAAATTAATTGGTTCAGTTGGTCTTGCTAAATTTAACTATATATCAAGAAGTGCTACTCTTGGAATATTTATTGGAGACGATGAATATAGAAATAATGGTTATGGCACAGAAGCAATTAAATTAGTATTAGAGTTTGCATTTAAATATCTAAATCTTCATAGTGTTAATTTAGATCTAATTGAAGCAAATGAAAGAGCACACAAATGTTATTTGAAATGTGGCTTTAAAGATACAGGAATGAGTAGAGATGCAATATATTTAAATGGTAAATATTATAATAGACTACACATGGACATATTAGAAAATGAATTTGAAGGAGATTATATTCGTAATAAGAATATATAGTTAAATTAATATGGAAAAAGTAATAGAAAAATTTTATTTAGAAAATCCATCTATGGAAAGAAAAAATGATGTCATAGAATACATGAACGAACATGTAAAATATAATTCAGCAATAAATGGTACTGGATCTTTTGATCATGTTTTAGAAGGTGAAACATATGAAGAATGTATGGATAGATATTATAAAATACAAGATAATGAGTATGCTAAAAGTATAGATAGATGTCCTGGTAAAACATACTTTCTAATAAGAAAAAATGATAATAAATTAATAGGTATGATAAATATAAGACATCATTTAAGTCCAAAGATGTTAGTACATGGCGGACATATTGGATATGGAATAAGACCTACTGAAAGAAGAAAAGGCTACAATAAAATTAATTTATATTTAGGACTTATAAAAGCACTCGAAGAATTTAATCTTGATAAAGTTATGCTTGATTGTGATGTAAAAAATCTTGGCAGCGACAAAACAATACAAGCATTAGGTGGAGTACTTGAAAGAACTGATATTGATGACTATGATGGAGCACTTACAAATGTATATTGGATTAACACAAAAGATTCAATAGAAAAATATAAAGATGTATATCAAAAATATATGTATTAGTAGATTAATTTCTACTTTTTAAATTAAAAAATATCAAAAAATGTCAAAATGTGTTAAATAAGTAAATAAAAAGAAAAAACCACTTGCTTTAAATATTTTAAAATAATATAATTAAGTCAAGATAGGAGAGGAAATATATGAAAAATCTAAAAAAACTAATATTTACATTTATTATATCAGTTCTTGTATTAGTTCCAGTAATTACTAATGCAGAAACTATAAATGTAAAAACAGTGGAAGAATTACTTAATGCTGTTAAAGGAAACAACACTGTAGTTCTTGGTGACAACATAACATTAAACAAAGCACTTGAAATTAATGGAAATGATGTCGTATTAGACCTTAATGGTAAAACAATTACTATAACTGAAAAGTATATTGATTTATTAAAAGGTTCACTTGAAATTACTGGGAAAGGAACAATAAAAGATACTCGTGTTTTAGAAGCAACTGGTTCAACTATATATGTAGAAGGTTCTACTAATAAGAGCGATGTTGGGCATTCTACATTACATGTTGGTAAGGATGTAACAATTGATACCACACAATGGGGCTTAACTGTATGGGATACAAGTGCTAAAGCATATGGTGTTACAGTTAATTTTGATGGAACAATAGTTAGTACTGGTAATGAAGCAGGTGGTATTACTATTCAAGGTAAAATTAAAAATGATGGAACTACTATTAATGTTCCAGTTATCAACTTAAGCAAAACAACTAAAATTACAGCTACTGGTTCAAATGGATTCCCACTTTATGGAGCAGGTGCTGGACAATGGAATATTGTTGGAGCAACTTGTGAAGGAATAAATGGTGCACTTGGAGTTAAAAGTGGAAGATTTAATATTGATAATGCTACACTTAAAGCAACAGGAAAACCTGGAGTTGCTGAAGGATATGGAAACGGTATCAATGGAGTAGGTGCTGCTATTCAAATCGAATCAAATAACACATACTTTGGTAAAATAGAATTAGGAATAACACAAAATTCTCAAATTATCAGTGAAAAAGGAAATAGTATTTATCACTATCCAGCACAAACTGGTGTTAATAATTTAAATGACTTACGTATATATGATGGAAATTTTGTTGGCGATACAGTATTCCAAGAAAACGACAAAGTATATGTAAAAGGTGGAACATTTAATACTGATACAATTGGAAATTACGTAGAAAAGAGTTATAAACTTATAAAATTATCAGAATCAAAATATACAGTTTCAAATATTAATTATCTTGATGTAGAAGGAGCAGAAGCAACAATTACTGTTGATGGTAAAGAATATAAATATACATCAGTAATGCAAGATAAAAAAGTAACTGTTAATGCTAAAGCAGACACAGGATACTATGTAAAAGAAATTATTGTTAAAGATTCAAAGGATAACAAAATAACTGTAACAAATAATGAATTCACAATGCCAGAAGGTTATGTTACAATATCACTTGATACTGCTAGATATTTAGAAAAAGATTCAAATCTTGTAGAAGTATCAAAAGAAATAACAGCTAGTGATACAATAAAAGAAGAATTAGCAAATGAATTAATTAATACAAATTTAGATAATAAAAATAGCGGTTTAGTAAAATCAATCAATAAAGAAAAATTGCAACTTACAGATACAACAACTATAATTGAAGTTAATTTCAATACTAAATTAGTTGAATATGATGAAAAAACTAATAAAATCACTTATGAAATTAAACCAATGTATTCAATAAATGGAATTGATTATACAGAAATTCCTAATGAAGCACTTAATGGTGGTAAAATTAGAATTAACTTACCAATACCATCTAGTGTAAAAGATACACATGCTAAAGTAAAACATATTAATAATGGCAATGTAATAGATGAAAAAGAATATGAAATTAAGAAAACAGAAGATGGAGAAAAATATATCACAATCGAAACAACAAGTTTCTCAACATTTGAAATTTCATATTTTACAGCAAAAAATCTAAATCCACAAACTGGTGATAATGTTATGACTTATGTAATAATGTTATTAGGTTCAGTGTTAACTATTGGTACAATTGTTGTATTAAAAAAACATTTTAATTAATAATTATTAAATCAAGAGTTATTCAAATGAGTAACTCTTTTTCATATTCAAAAATAGAGTATATTATGTTATACTTATAACATGAATTAAGGTGTGTAGTATGATGTTATGGATGCTTATAATGTTGTTTAGTATAATAATGTTTATCTTAGGAATAATCTACATTTGTAATAGAATTAATAAGATAGGCATTAAAAACAAATATGTTCCATTTCTTATAGTAGGTATATTTATTTTAATAACAACACTTATACTTAACTTTACAACATCTACGATAATAGTTATTCATTATCTATTTATATGGTTATTTATGGACTTAATATTTTTGATTATTAAAAATATAAGAAAGAAAGATTTTAAATATTATCTAGCAGGTATAATAACTCTAACATTTGTACCACTTTACATATTAAAAGGAATATATAATGTTTATAATGTTGACATTACTACATATGATATAAAATCAGATAAATTAAATAGTAAATATAAAGTAGCATTACTTTCAGATAGTCATATAGGAACAACGTTCCATGCTGAAAAGTTTTATGAATATTTAAAGGAAATAGAAAAAGAAAATCCTGATATCTTACTTATCGCAGGCGATTTTGTAGATGATGGTACTACTAAAGAAGATATGATTGCTTCATGTGAAGCACTAAGTAAAATCAATATTAAATATGGAATATATTTTGCCCATGGTAATCATGATAAAGGATATTATGGTGAAAAAAGAGGGTATTCTGCACAAGATTTAGAGATGGAACTTACTAAAAATAATGTAAAAGTTTTAAAAGATGAAAGTGTACTTATTAATAATGAAATATATATTATAGGTAGAAAAGATGCTGAAGATAGAAGTAGAATGAGTGCTGAAGATTTAACAAAAGATTTAGATAAAAGTAAATTTATGATAGATATTAATCATCAACCAACTGATTATCTTAATGAATCTAAAAGTAATATTGATTTAGTAGTATCAGGACACACTCATGGAGGACAAATGATACCACTTCAACTACTTAGCACATATGTAAGTGAAAATGATAGTGTTTATGGTTATGAAAAGATAAATAATACTAATTTTATAGTTACATCAGGAATATCAGATTGGGAACTTAAAATTAAGACAGGATGTAAATCTGAATATGTATTTATAAATATAAATTAAGGAGAGATGAATATGAAAAAGATATTAGTAGTATCAGTATTAATTTTATTATTAACTGCCTGTGGTGGAACTATGAATACAGAAATACCAAAAGGATATACATCTAAAACAGAATATTATGACAAAGAAGGTATTCAAGATCATACTGATTATGCTAAATATGTTTATGATAAAGTTATTGTTGAAAATGATAATAATTATAGAAAAGTAAGTAAAGATGATATAGAAAATATTAAAAGTTACTTTAATAATTTTAAAGATGTAATGGAATCATTGGAAAGATTAAATGAATATGATTTTGATGTAAATTCTATTACTGAAAATGATTATGTAAGAATTATTACTAAAGAAGGAACACCTATTGGAGACTCTACTTATGGTAAATTTGATAATTATAGTATATTCTTATTTGATAGTGAAACATTAACATTATATTATATACATAATAATATTTAAAATTGGAAACAAGCTGTTGCCAATTTGGTCGCGTCAAAAACATACATTGTATTGAAGGAGTAAAAAAGAATTATGAATGAAGTAAAAGAAGAAAATAATTTAAAGAAAAAGAGTTCAAAAGGAAAGAGTAAAGGCATTATTAAATATTTAATATTGATTATCTTTATCGTAGCAATAGCAATCATACTTATAAATACTTATAGTAATGGTGGAAATATAGAAACAAAGGCTAAAATATCACTGGATAAAATAGTAGAAAAGAGTGATTTAGAAACAGCAAATATAACTTATAATGTAATAGGCAAAAAATGTAAAAATGAAAAGAAATGTGATTTAAATTCAAATAAAATGAGTAATTTTGAATATGTAGTTTCATGTAAAGGAACACTTACTGCAGGAATAGATTTTAGTAAAGTAAAAATTGATATTGATAATAACAATAAAATATTAAAGATAGAAATGCCAGAAGTTACACTAAAAGGTGAACCAACTATTGGAAGCGTGAAATTTTTAAATGGAAGTGATGTACCTGCTGATGAGTTACCAGCAGCAAGAAAATTATGTCAGGAAACTGTTAAAACTAGAAGCGAAGAAGACAATAAATTATTACCAGCTGCTAAAGAACAAGCAAGAATAGTTTTAGAAGAATTTTATAAAAACTGGATTAAAGCATATGATTCTAGTTATAAAGTAGAAGTAAAGTAGAGGAGTAAAATGAAGAAAGTAAGTAAATATATAGTAATATTATCAATGATTATAATGTTATCAGCATGTGATAATAAAAATGAAACTTTAAGTGAAAACATAAAGAAATTAGAACTTACAGGAAACTTAGTAACATATGAAGCATATTTTCATAATGTATTAGAAACTACGAAAGATTCTGATTCAATATTTAAAAAAGATAGAAAATTATTTGCTGAATACACTGGAACAATTAAACTTGGAATTGACTTATCTAAAGTAAAAATAGATGTTCAAGGAGACACAATTAATGTATTAATACCTAAAGCTAAAATAATAGGTGAACCTAATGTTGATGAAAGTGATTTCAAGAAAGAAAAATTCATTGAATCAGAAGATGGATTCTTAATTAAAAATCCAATTACTGGAGATGATATATCTAAAGCATTTGATGATGCTCAAAGTGAAATGAAAAAGAGTGCGGAAAGTGATGAACAACTTTTAAGTACAGCACAAACAAGAGCCAAAATAATTATAGAAGAAAGTATAAATCAATTCGCAGGAATTTCATCAAAAGATTATACAATCAACTGGGAATTTGAAAGTTAAAACGAAAGATAAATATGTTAGAAAAAAATAAGAGAATCATGCGAATATGTATCACTAAACAGTAAATATGTAAGCATTAATTATAAAGAATTAGATAACTTTATCAAAACATTAGGCAAAGAGATAATGTATTTAGAACCTATAAAATAAATATAAGAGAGGTGAAGAAAATGGATTATAATATAAGAAAAATGGAAAAAAGGGATTGTATGAGTGTAGCACATGTCATAACAATTGCTTGGAATGAAACATATAAAGGAATTATCGATGATGATATTTTAAATAACTTATATAGTAATGAAGATGAAAGAGCAAACAATTCTCTTAAAAATTTTGATACAAATGAAGATGAACAACTAGTACTCGAAGTTGATAATAAAGTTGTAGGCTTTGCAAACGTTGGTAAGCCTAACGACACAACATATAATAATTGTGGTGAATTATTTGCTATTTATATCATAGGTAAATATAAAGGAAAAGGTTATGGTAAAAAACTATTTGAATCATGCAAAGACACATTAAAAGAAATGGGATTTGATAAAATGATTATAGGATGTTTAGAAGGTAATCCATCAAATGAATTTTATAAACATATGGGAGGAAAGCTAATAAAAACTAGAATTTATAAGAAATTAAATTTACCAGAAAATGTATATTTATTTGAACAAATATAAAAATATTAGTAATGAAAAAGGAACTATTAAAATGAATAAGAAAATAAAAGTATTTTATATAATTGATATTGTAATTGTCGTATTGAGCGCTATAAGACTAATAGTAATAGAAAATAATAAAGGATTTGGATTATCAGCACTAGAGGGAACAGGAAAATTTATCATGCTTGGAATAATATTTTTAATCAGTTTATTAGCACTAATAATAGTTTCTATTATATATTTTATTAAAAGAAGAAAATTAAAAAAATAACTTATCAGTAGGGAAGAAAGGAAAAAAATATGAATATATATTTAACATCATATGGAGTAGATACTAGATATAAAGATTATATGAATAGTTATCAAGATATTATAAAAGTCTTAAAAGATAAGAATGTAGCAATTATTCCAAACGCTAAGTTGATATCAGAAGATAGGACTAATTCAGTTGTGGCTAGGAAGGAATTTACTAAAAATGATATTAATTCTAAAATAATAGATTTAAATAAACAAAAATTAAATATCGAAGAATATGATGCATTATATTTAAGTGGTGGAGAACCTAAAAATTTAATGGACTCAATAATCGAATCTAACAGTTATGAAATTATTAAGAAATTTATAGATAATGGTGGTATAATAATTGGCCAATCAGCTGGAGCAATGATATTTAATAAAAATTATCTGGATACAACAGCAGGAGAACTTTTAATAATGAATAATGGATTTGATTATTATGATAAAATTATTGTTCCACATTATAATAATTTACCAATTGAATTACTAAATAAGATTCCTAAAAATATTTTGCAAATTAATGATAATGACAATCTATATAAATTAGATGTAATCGTAAAAAATAATTAATAGTAAATATAACTGTGGGTGATGATGCATTTAATAGAAATGGAGGGGATTTTATGGATAAAATAGAAAATAAATATAGTAATAGTATTTTTGAAAATATAAAGCACGTTGATGAGTATGGTAATGAATATTGGCTTGCTCGTGAATTGCAAAAAGTATTAGAATACAAGGACTGGAGAAACTTTAAAAAAGTAATAGATAAAGCAGTTTTATCAGCAAATAACAGCATTTCAAGTGAAAGGGATTGGGTTGTTGAGGTCGACAAACCAATAAAAACTGGTAAAGGAAAAGAAGAAATTATTAAGGATTATAAGCTATCAAGATATATATGTTATTTAATAGTGCAAAATGCTAATCCAAGTAAACAAGTTGTTGCTTTGGGTCAAACATATTTTGCTATTCAAACAAGAAAGCAAGAAATAACTGAACAGGAATATGAATCCTTATCGGATGATGAAAAAAGACTTTATCAAAGAAAGTTAACAAAACAAGGTAACTTTACACTTCAAAAAGTTGCATTATCTGCTGGTGTTAAAAATATGGCTGAATTTCATAACGCAGGGTATAAAGGACTATATAATGGTGAAACTGCTGATGATATTTTTAAAAGAAAAAAGTTAAGATATCGTGAAGATATTTTAGATAACATGA
>OIZL01001350.1_pt1 | contig 13472 bp, 16 predicted proteins | sample 1588541 | NCBI WGS metagenome assembly OIZL01 (sample SAMN03283285) | human gut metagenome | biome: human-associated habitat; material: feces | host: Homo sapiens | place: Peru | collected 2012 | reverse complement strand
CTACCAAATAAAAGAATAGAAATAGCATTAACTTATATTCATGGTATTGGTAGAAAATTATCAAGACAAATTTTAACAAAGTTAGATATTAACCTTGATACTAAGGCAAAAGATTTAACTGCAGATGAAATTTCTAAGATTCGTAGTGAATTAGATAATTACCTACTAGAAGGTGATTTAAGAAGAGAAGTTTCAATGAATATTAAAACAAAAATGGAAATAGGTTCTTACCAAGGACATAGACATCGTCGTGGATTACCTGTTAGAGGACAATCTACTAGAAGTAATGCTAAGACTCGTAAGGGTAGAGGTAAGACTGTTGCTAATAAGAAGAAGTAGGAAAAAGGAGGGCATAACATGGCTTACAAATCAAGAAAACGTAAGGTAAAAAAGAATATACCTGAAGGACAAGCTCATATATATTCTACATTTAATAATACTATCGTAACTTTAACAGATAAAGATGGTAATGCAGTAGCTTGGGCTTCTGCTGGTACTTCAGGATTTAAAGGAAGTAAGAAAAAAACTCCATTCGCAGCTGGTATGAGTGCTGAAGCAGCTGGAAAAGCAGCATATGATTCAGGAATGAGAAAAGTTGAAGTTTTTGTTAGAGGATTAGGTTCTGGAAGAGAAACTGCAATTAGATCATTACAAACAGCAGGACTTGAAATACTATCTATTACAGATGTAACACCAGTACCACACAATGGTTGTCGTCCACCAAAACGTCCACGTGGATAATTTAATAAAAGGGAGTGAATTTCATATGATAAAATTCGAAAAACCAATATTCAAGGTAGCTGAATATGTAGAAAATAGAAATTATGGAAAATTTGAAATTGAACCTCTAGAAAGAGGTTTCGGTACAACAATTGGAAATGCACTTAGAAGAGTAATGTTATCTTCATTGCCAGGAGATGCTATAACTAGTGTTTATATAGATGGTGTACAACACGAATTCCAAACTATGGATGGTGTTATAGAAGATGTAACAGGAATCATATTAAATTTAAAAAATGTAGTTGTTAAAAATTATAGTAATGAACCTAAAACATTAAAGTTAAATGTTGAAAAAGAAGGCGTTATAACAGCAGCTGATATTGAAAAAGATGCAGATGTTGAAATAATTAATCCAGAACAAGAAATAGCTACATTAGTTAAAGGTGGAAAATTAAGCATGGAAATGACTGTTAATAGTGGTCGTGGATATGTTAGAGCAGAAGCTAATAAGAAATTATTAGGGGATGTTAAGTTAAATACTATAGCAATGGATTCTAACTTTTCACCAATTGAAAGAGTTAATTATGAAGTAGAAGGTGCTCGTGTTGGGCAAGATGATACTTATGATAAATTAACTATGGAAATATGGACAAATGGTTCTATGAAACCTGAAGAAGCAATTGCACTTGCATCAAGAATTATAATAGAACACTTTGATATTTTAACAAAGTTAGATGAAATAGCTGATGAAACTGGTCTTATGAAACAAAACGTTGATGATTCTAAGACTAAAGCATTAGAGTTATCTATTGATGAATTAGAATTCTCAGTTAGAGCTTATAACTGCTTAAAGAGAGCTAATATAAACACATTACAAGATTTAACTCAAAAGAGCGAAAATGAAATGATGAAAATCCGTAATTTAGGAAAGAAATCATTAAAAGAAGTAATTGATAAAGTAAAAGAAATGGGCTTCTCATTTAGAAATGATGATTAAGAATTAAGGAGGAATTAAGATGGCTTATAGAAAATTAGGACGTACTTGTAAACATAGAAGAGCTATGCTTTCAAATTTAACAAGAGCCTTAATTAAAAATGAACGTATTGAAACTACTGAAACTAGAGCTAAAGAAGTACGTAAGTGTTTTGATAAAATGGTTACATATGGTAAAAATGGTAGCTTAGTTTCTAGACGTAATGCACTAGCTTTCTTAGAAAATGATAACGAAGCTGTAACTAAAGTATTTGGTGAACTTGCTAAACGTTATGAAAATAGAAATGGTGGATATACTAGAATACTTAAATTAACAGAAAGAAAAGGCGACGATGCTTTAATGGTTGTCTTAGAGTTAGTTGATTAATTATTATAAAGACTGGTTTTATAACTGGTCTTTTAATTTACATAAAAAAATAAGAGTTAGCATTTGACTATTTATCTATCAAAATGCTATTATAATTATATAGAAAATATGAAAGGTGCTTTTATTATGATATTTAGAAAAGAGAAAAAAGAAAATAATACTATTAAGGGTTTAATAGTTGTATTTGCTATTATAGTAACTTTTACTTGTGGATATTTGCTAGGATTATATTCTGATGATAATATCAGTAAAAAAAGAACAAATAAAAAAGAAACAATAGAAAAAAAGGACGTTGTAGAAAAAGTACATACTAAAGATTTTAAAGATGAAGAAGGTAACTCTTATATAGAAGTATATTATGAAAATCAAAAATTAGATTTAGAATATGAAGATAATAATATTATAAAAATAGATAAAGTAAATACCTCTGGCAATTTAACTATATTTAATGCATATTTTTCTGATGGTGTGGAGTTAGTTATAGTCAATAATTATGGGAATATAGTAGGTACATATATAGGTAATATATTTCAAAATGATGTTAATATGATTAAGTTGTCCGGTAAAAATTATAATGGTATATATGAAATAAAAGATAATAAGATATATGTTACATCAAGCAACTGGAATATAGATAACATATGTCTTAAAGAAAAAGAAGAATATGCAGAATATATAGATGAAATATATCTTACTAATTCTAAGTTAAATAATATAAGTTTATATAGTGAAATAACAGTGGATAATGTTATAACAAGAGATAATATTAAGTGTAATAATTAAACTATATAAAAAATCTAGGAGTAGTACGTTATGAGAAAGAAAAAAATTATAATTTTGGTAATTTCTTTGACTGTTTTATTAATGTTAGGATCTAGTTTATTTATATATTTTAAACCTATGGTATTTGAGATAAATATAATAGGAAATAATAAAAATACAATAGAACTTACAAGAAAATTTGGAAAATGTAATGTTAAAAGTAGTATTATTAATAATTCTTTAGATGAAGAAATAAAAAAAGATTTACAAAAAAACGGATATGATAAGAAAAATTATACAAAAGAGTTTATTATAAATAAAAGCTGTGATAAGTTATATAAAAATTATGTAAAAGAAAATACAGGGTTTAAATTAAAAGGAAATATAAGTGAAGTAGTAGAAGTAAAATCACAATACGATGATAAAGGTTATTCTTTAAAAGAAAAAGGTAATGTAGAAAAAATAACTAATATTGATGTAAATAAAATAGGTAAACAAAATATTATATATAGATTATCGAAAGATTTATATAATAAATATATTATTAGGAATGTAGATGTTGTTGATACTACTAAGCCAGTAATAGAACTAAAAGGAAAAGAAGAGATTAATATATATGTAGATGATAAGTTTGAAGATAATGGATATACTGCAAGCGATAATTATGATGGAGATATAACTAGTAGTATTAGTATAGAAGGTAGTGTTGATACTAAAAAAGAAGGAAAGTATGAATTAATATATAAAGTTAAAGATTCATCTGGAAATGAAGGAGTAGCTAAAAGAGTTATTAACGTAAAGAAAAAAGTAATTGCTAATAATACGTCTTTTAGTGGTACTGATTCTAACGGTTTAACTTATATAAATGGTATATTAATAGTTAACAAAAAATATGGACTTCCAGAAAATTATAATCCAGGTGTTAATGGTAAAGCGTTATCTGCACTTAAAAGTATGCAATCAGCGGCTCGTGTTTTAGGACTTAACTTATCATTGATATCGGGTTTTCGATCATATGAATTGCAAAACAGTGTATACAATAATTATGTTTCTTGGTATGGACAGGCTTCTGCTGATACATTTTCAGCAAGACCAGGTCATTCCGAGCACCAAACAGGACTTGCATTTGATATAGGAAAAATAGAAGATAATTTTGGAGAAACAGCATCTGGTAAATGGTTAGCTGAAAATTGCCATCTATATGGTTTTATAATTAGATATCCTAAAGGAAAACAAGACATAACAGGCTATCAATATGAACCATGGCATGTTAGATATTTAGGTGTCGATATAGCTACTAAAGTTAAAAATAGTGGATTAACCTTAGAAGAATATTTGGGTATTAATTAAATTAGATAAAGGTAGGCTTTTTTAGCTTGCTTTTTTTAACTTTTTTATTGTATACTTATCTTAGGTGATGATATATGAGAGCATTAATAACAGGTGCATCAAGTGGTTTAGGACGTGATTTAGCCATCAAGCTAAGCAAAAAAGGATATGAATTAGTATTAATATCTAGAGATAAAAAAGCTCTTGAGAAGGTTAAAAAAGACTGTGAAACAGAAGTTACTTTATACGAAGCTGATGTATCAAGTGCAGAAGCTTGTATAAAAATACATGAAAAATTTAAAGATATAGATTTACTTATTAATAATGCTGGTTTTGGTTTATTTGGAGAAACTTGTAATACTTCTTTAGATAAAGAATTAAATATGATTGATGTAAATGTAAAAGCTGTACATATATTAACTAAATTATATTTAAAAGATATGATAGAAAAAGATAACGGCAAAATACTTAATGTTGCATCAATAGCAGCATTCCCACCAGGACCTTTAATGAATACTTATTATTCTACTAAATCATATGTATTTAAATTTACAACTGCTATATATGAAGAACTTAGAAGAAGAGGATCTTCTGTTAAAATATCAGTATTATGTCCAGGTCCATTTAATACAAACTTTAACAACGTAGCAGGAGTTAAATTCTCTTTAAAAGGTAAATCGTGTGATTATGTATCAAGTTATGCAATAAAAGGTTTATTTAAAAATAAATTAGTTATAATACCAGGCTTTATTACAAAAGTAGGATATTTCTTAACTAAGATAACACCACTTAAGTTACTTTTAAAAATAGATTATAATATGCAAAGAAAGAAGGATAAATAATGAAGAAAAGTAAAGGTTTTACGTTAATAGAATTACTTGCAGTAATAATTATTCTTGGAATACTTTTAACTATAGTAGGTACTAGTGCAATTAGTTCTAAAAAGAAAGCTAATGATGAAGAGTTAAAAAAACAAGCTAAAATGTTAGCGGATTTAGCTCCTGGGATATATTCACATGAAAAGATAATGGATCCAAGCGGTGATTTTATGCAAAAATGGAGAAGTACTAATAGCTTTTATATAAAAGGTAACACTTTAATTACAGCTGGATATTTAGATGGTAAAATAAAAAGTCCTTATACTGGTAAGGATTGTGAGTCATATTTAGAATTTAGTTCTGATGAAAACGGAGATTATAAATATATAGGACATATTAGTTGTGATAATGATGAGCATAAGATAGACTCAGATGGAGGAACCAGTTATGCTGCCTCATTAACTAATATTGTTAGTGCATTAGCAAATTAAATTTCTTGGCTAACAACCAAGTTTTTATTTGCTCACATTTTCTTAAAACAGTAGATTTTTTTATTTATTTGTTATATAATAATACCTTAAATTTAAGGGAAAGGAGTATCTTAATATGAGTATAGTAGAGATAAATGACTTAACATTTAGATATAAGAATAATTTTGTGTTTGATAATTTTAACTTAAAGATAGATCGTGGTTCATGGGTTACTATAGCTGGACCTAATGGTTCTGGTAAAACTACTTTAGTTAAGTTATTAGCTGGTCTTGAAAAATCATATTCTTGTATTAAGATACTTGATTATGTGCTTGATAAAAAGAATTTATTTGATATAAGAAAAGATACTGGTTTTGCATTTGATACACCAGATAATTTTTTTGCATGTGAGACAGTAGAAGATGAATTAGCTTTTTCATTAGAAAATATGGCTGTTATGCCTAAGACTATTAAAAAAAAGATAAATGAAATATCTAAACTACTTAAAATGGAAGATATTTTAAAACAAAATCCATATGAGTTATCTGGTGGACAAAAACAAAAAGTTTCTCTTGCTTGTGCTCTTATGCTAGAACCTAGAATATTAGTTTTAGATGAAGCTTTACTTATGATAGATATAAATGAACGTGAAGAAATATTTAAGATATTAAAAGATTATAATGTAAGAAAAAAGGTTACTATTATATCTTTTACTCATGATTTGGATGAAGCTAAATACTCAGATAGACTTATTATATTAAATGATGGTAAAATAGTTGTAGATGGCTCTTTTCCTTCTGTATTTGAAGAAGAACTTGTTATGAGAAAAATAGGACTTGAAGTACCTTTTTCTGTAGAGTTGTCTAAAAAGCTTAAATTATATAATTTAGTATCTGATATTAAGCTTGACTTAGAGGGTTTGGTGAATGAATTATGGAAGTAGTATTTGAACATGTATCTTTTTCTTATAACAGAGGTCTTAAGAGTGAGAAAAAGGCTTTAGATAATGTTAATTTATATCTTCAAAGTGGAGTAATACATGGAATAATAGGACCAATAGGCAGTGGAAAAACTACTTTACTTGAACTTATGAATGGTATAACTAAACCAGATTGCGGGGATATTACTGTTGGAATTTATACCTTATATAAAAAAGGTTTTAACTTTAATAAATTTAGATATGATGTAGGATTAGTGTATCAATTACCAGAAAAACAATTTTTTTGTAATACTGTAGGCGAGGAAGTTGCTTTTTCTGAAAAAATTTATTCATCTAAAAAAAGAAGTATTAAAAACAAAGTAATAAAAGCTCTTAAAATGGTAGGGTTAGATGAAAGTTATATATCTAGAAGTCCATTTGCATTAAATGGTGGTGAAAAAAGACTAGTTGCAATAGCATCAGTTCTTATCTCTAATCCAAAATTATTAATTTTAGATGAACCTACTATTGGGCTTGATAATAAATGTAAAAAAAGACTTATTAAAATAATAAAGAAATTAAAGGAAAGATATTCTAAAACAATTATAATAGTTACGCATGATGTGGATATGTTATATGAAATGGTAGATAATGTAGTGGTATTAAATAATGGATGCGTAGTTAAAGAAGGACCAAAAATAGATGTTTTTGCAGATACCGAGTTTTTAAATAAAAATAATACTCCTATACCTAGTATAATTAAATTTGAAAAATTATTTTATGATAAGACAGGTATAGATTTAGGCTTTAGAAAAAATACTAATGATTTAATAAGAGGAATTGTTAGTGTATATAAGGAAGATGGTGATTACGATGAATAATAATTATCCATTCTTTAGGTATATGGATGGTACCTCTTTAATTCACAGTATGAATTCTAAAAGAAAAATTTTATGGCTATTACTCTCGCATTTGATAGTTATTTTAATAAGAGATTATGTTTCTTTAGCTATTTTTTCTATTATATTATTATTTGTAGCATATTTAAGTAAGATAAAGCCTAATGCATATATATCTAACTTATTATTAGTATGGCCATTATACTTAATATTTTTAATTGTTACATATTTAATTAGTTTTAATATATGGTTATCTATTATGGTATGTATAAAAATAATGATTATTATATTTTTACTTTTAATTGTTACTTTTACGACTTCTTTAAGTGAGATAGCATGGGGATTTGAATGTTTGTTTTCTTTCTTAAAAAAATATAAGTTTCCAATCTCTAAAATATCACTTAAAATAGCTCTTACTATTAAATTTATAGAAGCTTTGTTTGTTCAATATAAAAACGTAAGAAAATCAATGGCTTATCGTGGCGTTTCTTATTCATCTAGTAAGCTAGTTACATTTAAGAAAATGATAATACCTGCCATATCTTTATCTTATAAACTATCAAAACGAAAAAAAGCTGCTATGAAATTAAGATTTTATGGTTTATCTAAAACAAGAACTAATTATCACGAGTATAAGGGTTCTAAGTTAGATATATCTTTAATAGTGTTAGATTTAGTTTTAATATATTTTGTTTTTTATATGGGGTGGTTATGAGATATTTAATTGATTTTTCTTATTCTGGTATGAATTTTTCTGGTTATCAAAAGCAAAAAAATTTAAGAACTGTTCAAGGTGAAATAGAGAGAGTGTTAACTAGTATTAATAACAATAAAAACGTAGTTATATACTCATCTGGTAGAACTGATAGAGGAGTTAATGCCCTTCATCAAATGGCACATTTTGATGTTGATTATGATATTAATCTAGATAAATTTAAAAAAGCATTAAATAGTTATTTACCTAATGATATATATATAAATAAGGTTTTAAAAGTACCAGATGATTTTCATGCTAGATATATGGCTTTAGAAAAAACTTATGAATATAATATAAATATGGGCTTATATAATCCACTTACAAGGGGATTTATATATCAATATGGCAAAAAATTGAATATTGCTTTAATTGATGATGCTTTAAAATATTTTAAGGGGAAGCACGACTTTACTACGTTTGTAAGTGCAGAAGATAAAAGAAGTGATAAAGTAAGGTGCATATATTCTGCTACTTTAACAAATAAAAATGATATATTAACTATAACATTTACGGGATCTGGTTTCTTAAAATATCAAGTTAGAAACATGGTTGGTCTATTAATTAAAATAGGAGAACAAAAAGAAAGGCCAGAAAATATCCCCTTTCTTTTAAGCTGTAAAGACAGAACTAAAATAGGACTCACAGCGCCTGCATGTGGCTTATGCTTAAAAAATGTTAAATATAAAAACATCCAGAAATAAATTTCTTGGGTGTTTTATTTTATATCATCAATTAAATCTGCTAATGTCTTAATACTTATTAAGCCAGCTATTCCAACTATTATATAAATTATTTTAGAACCTATTTCAGTAGCTCCTCCAAATATTGTTGCAACAAGGTCAAAATTAAATAATCCAATAAGTCCCCAGTTTAATGCTCCAATAATTACAAAAACTAGTGAAATGATTTGTAATGTTTTCATAATTTTCCTCCTTTTATATTACTATAATAATCAAAAAAATGTTTTTTATACGTTTATTTATTAAAAAATATTTAAATTTGCATATTAGAAAATTTAATCCATATAATTAAATGAAAATATAAAGAGGTGAGAAAGTGAAAAAAGTAAAAAAATTTTTGATTTTGGCAGTAGCAATAATAAGCTTAATAAGTTTATCTGGTTGCGGAAAGGAAAATGCAAAATCTGTCTTAAGTAAATTTGAAAAGAAAATAGAAAAAACAAAAGGATATCAAGTAGATGCTAAAATGGAACTTATAAATAATGAAGATGTATATAAATATGATGTTACTGCATCATATAAAAAGTCAGATTATTTTAGGGTATCTCTACGAAATAAAACCAATAATCATGAGCAAATAATATTAAAAAACAAAAGTGGAGTATATGTTTTGTCTCCAAATTTAAATAAGAGCTTTAAATTTCAAAGTAAATGGCCATATAATAATTCACAAAGTTATTTAGTTCAATCAGTTTTAAATGATATGAAAAATGATTCGAAACTTACAATGAAAAAAGAAGGAAAAAATTATGTATTTAAAAGTACTGTTAATTACAAAAACAATTCAAATTTAACATATCAAAAAATAGTTATAGATAAAAATTATAATATTAAAAATGTTACCGTATATGATAAAAATGATAGTGCTTTAATTAAAGTTGATTATGAAACAATAGATATGAATGCTAAATTTAAAGATAATTATTTTGATGTAGATGAAAATATCAATGTATCTTCGATGGATAAAAGTGGTATAGAAGCTTCCACTTTTGATGAAGCAATTTATCCTATGTATTTGCCAGATGGAACTTATTTAGAAACAGAAAAAACTGTAGAGTTAGATGAGGGCGAAAGAATAATTCTTACTTTTTCTGGAGAGCAATCGTTTATGTTAGTCGAAGAAAAGGTAAATAAATCTGATGATTTAAAAATAATTCCAACCAGTGGTGATATTGATTTATTAACGGATAGTGTTGGAATAATAGGAAGTTCATCGGTAAGTTGGATAAGTAATGATATAGAATATTATCTAGTATCTAGTGATTTATCTATAAATGAGCTTGTTACTGTAGCTAAATCAGTTGCAACTATGCCAGTTGGAAAATAACAATAAAATAATAAAATTAAATAATAGAAGTCAAATAAAATTAAATAATAGATGTCAAATGTTTGCTAAATAAGATTCTTTGTGTTACAATTACAATGGTGATTGTTATGAATAAAGAAGTAAAAAACGGAATAATTGTTGGGGTAGTAGTTATACTTTCTCTTGTGGTTGTATATTTTATAACCGCAATTGTAACTGGAGAGATTAATATTGGTGGAAAAAAAGATAATACTGGTAGTTCTGTAAGTGATAATTCATATGATAATATGATAATGGCTAGTACTACATTTGATAAATCTGAGGATGAGTATATGGTTATTTTCTATAGTGAAAAGAACAAAACTGATAACTTAGATTTAATAATAAGTTCATATAAGGGTGATATAAAACTATATAAGGTTAATACAGATGAAGTTATAAATAAATTTGTATTATCAGATGAGGAAAATAGTAGTGCTACAAATAAAGATGAACTAAAGGTTAAGACTCCAACGTTGCTTACAATAAATAATAAAAAAATAATATACTATACTTCAAATGAGGATGAGATTGCTGGGAAACTAGGTAATTAAGATATTTGAAGTAACCAAAGGTAACTATAAAAACACATAGTTGCTTTTTATATGTGATAAAATTATATATATTAAAAATTTTATGAAAGAAGAGAAGAAGTCTTGATATAAGAGTTAAAATGATATAAAATATAAGCGTAGGATAAAGAATGCTTAATCATCAGATGAATAAATTATGCGTTAGATAAAAACCATTTACTGTTTATGATACAAAAAAAGTGGTGTTTAAGTTATGACATATTTATTTTATTAAATATTTTAGTTATGGAGGACTGACAAATATGGAAAATATAAATGATAATAATAAAAACAAAAGTAAGGATAAGAATTTAAATAAAGAAATAGAAGATTTAGATAAAAATATTGATGAACTTGAGAAAACTATTAATGATTTAGAAATAAAAGCATCTTCAATATATGATGAGGAAAATTTAGATAGTAGCTCAATTGATAAAAAATTGAACAGAAAAAGTAACTTGAAAATATATCAACTAATTATAATTGGTTTATTAATTTCTATAGTTTCAATATTATCAACTAAAATATTTATTAATTGTAATAATGGCGTATATACAAAAAATAATATATCTAAAGGTGATACTTTAGAGGAATTTGAAGAAGTTTACGCATTAATTAAAGATTCATATTATAAGAAGGTTGATGATAGTAAACTAATTGATGGTGCCATAGATGGAATGTTATCATCACTTGATGATCCTCATACTAGTTATTTTAATGAGACCGAAACTGAAAACTTTAACGAAATAATGAATGGTTCATATAAAGGTATTGGAGCGGAAATTACAGTTGATTCAAATAATAACATAATAATACTATCTGTATTTAGGAATTCTCCAGCATACGAATCTGGATTAAAATATAATGACAAAATATTAGAAGTTAATGGCAAATCTACTAAAGGTTTAACTACAACTGAAGTGGTTTCACTTATAAAAGATGAAAACAAAAGGGCGGCAGATATAAAAATAGAAAGAGATGGCAAAACGCTTAATTTTAACATGGAAAAAAGAGTAGTTACAATAGAATCAGTTGAATCAAAGACATTTGATAGAAATGGTAAAAAAATTGGTTATGTTTTGATAAATAATTTTGCAAATAACACATATGAACAATTCAAAAAACAAATTTCTAATATGGAAGCTGAATCAATCTCGGGATTGATTATAGATGTAAGGGATAATTCTGGAGGATATTTACATTCTGTAACTGAGATGCTTGATATATTTGTTCCTAAGGGTACTATTATATATAAGATACAAGATCAAAAGAAAACAACTGCATACAAAGCTACAACTGTCGAATATAGAAATTATCCTATTGCCATATTGGTTAATAAGTCTAGTGCTTCTGCCTCTGAAATTTTAGCTATAGGCTTAAAAGAAGCATATGGAGCATCTGTTGTTGGTGTAAATACATATGGCAAAGGTACTGTTCAAACAACCAAAGAACTTCCAACAGGGGGAATGATTAAATATACTATTCAAAAATGGTTATCTCCAAAAGGAAATTGGGTAAATAAGGTAGGGGTTGAGCCAACAAATAAAGTAGAATTAAGTGAAGAGTATATTAAAAATCCTAGTGATGATAATGATAATCAATTACAAACGGCATTAGATGTAGTGTCTAAATAATAAAATAAAGGAAAATTAAAACAGAAAATAAAAATTAAATGACTCTTATATAAAATAAGTTGATAAAATTGACTGCATAAAATATATAAGAGTTTTTATATTGTTTTAAAATTACTTAATAATAATTAAATTTAAGCTACATTTATTTAATAATATTTTAATTTTTTTATAAAATCACATCTAATTAATTATTATCCATTATGTTTGCATAGATATTTTTCTTGTTTTTTGTTATAAAAAAGTATAATATATAGATGAAAGGAAATAAAAAAACGTAGCATGAGAAACAAAAGAATAGGAGAAAATTATACTATACACTGTTATAAGCATAATGGAGAGATACATAGGACTTGGGATGAGGCTGTTTTGTTATCTTCAAACAAAGACTTTTTGGTATTTGGAAACAAAAAAGCAAGAGTAAACAATAGTGATGGCAGGGTGTGGTACACAAAGGAACCAGCAATAATCTTTTATTATAAGGATAGGTGGTACAACATAATAAGCCAATTTAAGAAAACAGGACTTTATTATTACTGCAACATAGCAAGTCCAACTATAATAGAAGGAAAAGTAATAAAATATATTGACTATGATTTGGATTTAAGAGTATTTCCAGATGGAACGTATAAGATACTTGATGAGTCGGAGTATGAATATCATAAAAGTAAAATGAATTATCCAGATGAGATAGATAAGATTGTAAAGCAAGAGTTAAGTGACCTTATAAAATTGTGTGAAGCAAAAGAAGGACCATTTAATTATGAAAAAGTAAAAAAATATTATGATGAATATATGTTAATTTTAGGTAATAAAAAATAAAAATTGCATATAATATACAGAAATAACAATTTTGAAATGCTTATTTTGCCTTATAAAATAGCCAAAAAATCACTTTTTTGAAAAAAAATCAAAAAAAATGAAAAAATTTTAAAAAAGTTGTTGACATAGGTATCTGTATGTGGTATATTTAATACGCACTTGACAAAAGAGTGCAAAAAACCTTTACAAAAAAGAGGTTGAAATGATCTTTGAAAACTGAGCAAAACGTCAAGATTATTTGAGTAGCTAGGAATACAAACAAAACAAATTGAAATATATTTTTGAGAGTTTGATCCTGGCTCAGGATGAACGCTGGCGGCATGCCTA
>OIZL01001349.1_pt1 | contig 13480 bp, 11 predicted proteins | sample 1588541 | NCBI WGS metagenome assembly OIZL01 (sample SAMN03283285) | human gut metagenome | biome: human-associated habitat; material: feces | host: Homo sapiens | place: Peru | collected 2012 | reverse complement strand
TAAAGACAAAATAATAATTCATAACATAGGATTAGTAAAAAGTATAGTAAAAGAAAAATTTTCTAAATATATGATAGATTCAGATGACTTAATTTCTATTGGAACAATTGGACTTATAAAAGCTATTAATAGTTTTGATATTAAAAGAGAAGTGGCATTTTCTACATATGCATATAAAATCATATATAACGAAATTCAAAAAGAATTACAAAAAAATAAAAATTCAATTAGTGCAATTAGCATTTCTAATCCTTTATTAAATAATAGTGACAATAAAGAATATACTTTAGAAAACACTTTATATTCAAATATTAATCTCGAATACGACTATACAGAACAAGAATTACATAAAGCAATTAATAATTTTATTGAAAATTTAAATAAATCTGAAAAAGATATTTTAAAGCTATATTTCGGTTTTTATTCTGATGGACCAATAACGCAAGAACAAATTGCAACGAAATATAAAACTACCAAAGCTAATATATCTTTAATTATTTCTGATTTGCTAAACCGTTTAAAATACAATTTAGAACAACAAAATTTAAAAGAAAAAGAAAAAGTAACTAAAGTCGGAAAATATCATAATGGAAAAGCTAGAAATATTTATGAATATTTTTACGAGCATTCCAAAAAAGACACAGATTATGTTTTATCGCAATTAAATGATTATGAAAAAAAATACATAAATTTAAAATTTAATATGTCATTTAATCAGATAGCAGAAGTCTTAAATATTCCCAGTAAAGAAGTATTATCATTAAATGAATCATTTTCATTTGCAGCTAAAGTATCAGATGCATCATCCATACTTTCATTATCACCATCATACCATTCAAAGAAGACCCTAATGGTAAATTTTTCAAAAGAAAAGTTTTCATTTGTATTATCATATATCATTTCATTTGATATTTTATTAGAGGTAATAGTACTAAAGTTAAGTACGTCACCATCTATATAGTTTTTATCTAAAATAGCATATTTAGAAATCATTAAATCTGGCATATTTTTATTTAAAATATCAAATGTTATTTCATAGTCAAAGGATACATCAACAAGTGTTGGATCAATTTCTATATCAAAATACCCAGTAGAAGATGGTGCAAAAGTATTTTTCTTTGTATTGCTATTTTCATCAATTACAGGTACTAACTTAAAAGATGTGTTTGTATTTGTTGTTATGTCATTATCATTTACAAGTATTTGCCATTTTGAAAATAGTGCTTCTACATCACCAGTGGTATCAGCTACATATCTAGAGTAGGTATTACTCATTATACATAGAGTAAATGAAATCATAACAAGCAATAATATAATACGAAGTTTCTTTTTCATATTTACACCCTCTTTTTATTTTTATACTTTTAGTATACACTTTAAAAAAATACTTTACAATATAAAAGTTAAAAATTAAACAATAAGGTGTAAATAAGTGTATATATACTTTGCAACGTATTATATTTACTTAAAGAGATATATTTGATATACTTTATACAGTTATGGAGGTAGTAAAATGACTAAAATACCTAATCATGTTGCTATTATAATGGATGGCAATGGTAGATGGGCACAAAAAAGAGGACTAAAAAGAACAAAAGGACATCAAAAGGGTGCAGAAACCTTGAAAAAAATATCAGAGTATATATTCAGTAAAGATGTAAAAATACTAAGTGTATTTGCTTTTTCAACTGAAAATTGGAAAAGAGATAAAGAAGAAGTTGATTTTTTAATGAATTTATTTTTAAAATCATTTAAAGATAACTTTGATTCCTTAAAGAAAAAAGGTGTAAAGATAATTTTTTCTGGTGTAAAGTATAAACTAGATAAAAAGGTTATTAATGCAATGGAAAAAATGATGAATGAAACAAAAAATAATACTAATGGTATATTTAATATTTGTTTAAATTATGGTGGGAGAAGTGAAATAGTAGAAGCTACTAAAAAAATATGTAAAGATGTATCAGATAATAAAATAAAAGAAGAAGATATAACAGAAGAATTATTTAATAAATACTTATTTCATGATTTGCCACCAATTGATTTGATGATAAGAACGTCTAAAGAATATAGAATAAGTAATTTTATGCTATGGCAAATGGCCTACGCAGAGCTTTACTTTACTAACATCTTATGGCCAGACTTTGATGATAAAGAATTTGATAAAGCAATAGAAGCATATAATGATAGAGATAGAAGATTTGGTTCAATAAAAAAATAAAGTATAGAAGTTTAATTTTAACTTCTATACTTTATTTTATATAACCATTAGTTTTAAATCTTTCAATTGTGCTTTTTTCAGAAGTATTACCAACAATTCTATTAATTGTTGTTTCCTCTTCACCATTATTTACAAATAAAATAGTAGGTGTTCCTTGAATACTAAAGTATTTACTAAATTCTTCAAATTCATCATCAGATAATTTACTGTTATCTAATTTATAAACAGTAATATTATAATCATTTAATACTTTTTTCAAAACTGGTTCATAACTTGTACAATTATGACAATTTTTATTACCTATATAAAGTATAAAAGTATCTTTATTATTCATTTTATCCTTAAACTCATCAAAAGATACTTCTTTTATTCCAGAACTAGAGCATCCACATACTAAACAAGCAACAATTAAACCTAAAATTAATCCTTTTATAATTTTTACCATACATTTATCACCCAAGATAATTTTATCACTATTTACAATTTTATACAATAAAACATTTACTTTTTTTTATATTATAGGTTATAATTAACTTAAGGAAGGTGTTTATATGTTAGAATTTATTAAAGAAAAATCTTATTACCTATTAGGTGGAACAGTTATATTATTGGTAATTATAATAATTATAGCTTCTTGTTCTAATAATAGTGGTGGAAGTAGCTACAGTAAAATAGAAGAAAAAATGAAATTGGCAGCTAAAAACTACTATGATGCAAGAAAAAATAAGTTACCTAAAGAAGATGGAGGGGTAGTTAAAGTAAATATTGGTACATTAGTTGATGCAGAATTATTAGAAGAAATTAAAGATCCAAAAAACAAAGAAAATACATGTACTGGTTACGTTGAAGTAACTAAAGTTGGAGAAGATTACTCTTATATGCCATTTTTAACTTGTAAAGGCAGTTATGAACCTAAGTATTTAACTGATGTTATAAAAGGTGTTAAAACAGATGAATATGGTAATGGTGTATATAATATGAATGGAGAATATATATATCGTGGTAAGGATGTTAATAACTATGTTAAATTTGATAATAAACTATGGAGAATTATTAAAATAGATAAAGATGGAGATATAAAGATAGTTTCTGCAGAACCAACTGAAGATTCATATCCTTTTGATACTGCATATAATAGTGAGTCTGAAGATAATTCTGGAATAACAACAGATTTCTTAAAAACAGATATTAGAAAAACATTAAATGATTATTATAAAAGTCTTAGTAAAGAAGCTAAAGCTATGATTGTAAAGAAACAATTATGTGTAGGTAGTTATTTATTATCTGATGAATTTAGTTATGAAAAAGAATGTTCTAAATTAACGGATTATGAATATATAGGATTACTAAATCCTACAGACTATCAAAATGCTTCATTAGCTACTGAGTGTAAAATATTAGAAAATAGAGAGTGTTCTAATTATAATTATTTAGCAAATAAAAATTTTAGAAGTTGGCTTTTAAATACATATGAAAAGAAAAATTATAAAGTTTTAAATATTTCTAGTGGTTCTATTTCAATTTCAACTGCGTCTAATGAAAAGAGATTAAATTTTGCTTTATATGTAAATAATAAAGCAATTACTTTAGTTGGAAATGGTACATTGGAAACTCCATATGAAATAAAAATGTAAATCCACATAAAAATTACGTTATATTAATTGACAAAATACATTAAATGATATAGAATTAAATCATACGGAAGGAGAAGAAGAATATGAATAATTTATTGATTCTTGATATGGTTAATTGTGATGAAGATAGTTTATATAGTGTCTTTGTTATTGTTCGTTTTATACTTACAGTTATTCAATGGGTAGCTCCAATAATTTTAATTATAATTGGTTCTATTGATATGGTAAAAGCTATTATAGCAGGTAAGGAAGATGAAATTAAAAAGAATCAGCAAACATTAATTAAGAGACTTATTTCAGCAGTTATTATTTTCTTAATTCCACTTTTAACCTCTATTATAATGGGATGGGTTGGAAATGACAATTGGAAAGCTTGTTGGGCTGAATCATCTGAAGGAAACTTAAAGGATTTAATTGAAGGCGTTGATGGTGGCGCTAATGAAGAAACTGAAAAATAATATTTAAAGAGTAACATTAATTTAGTTACTCTTTTTATTTGTTAATTTTACTATATATATTTAAAAATAGGTTTTTTTTTTTATTAAAGTGTGTTATCATTATGTTAGTATATTAATTTATAGAATAAGGGAGAGAGGTGGAAATTGAAAACTAGAGTTTTCAATTGATTATTATGAATAAAAAAAATATTATGTTTATAGCTCTAATATTATCAGTTTTTTTTATGCCAATAATGGTTAAGGCATATGAATGCTCATATAAAAGTGAAGATGGAAAGACTATTGCTGGTTATGATAAAAATAATAAAGTTTTTATTGTTAAATGGGCTGGCTCTGAATTAAATAAAAGTTTAGATTCTTTATTAAATCACAGTAAAAACAAATACAAAACGGACAAATGCTATAATTACATTTGTATTCATAGAAAAAAAGTTAAAAGAAAATCTGGAAAGTCAACTCGTACTACTTATGAACATTCCTATTATCTAGGAAACAGCCAGGAAGACTTTTCATCGGCAAGTGAATGTAAAATACTTACAAAAGAAGGCTTAACACAATCTCAAAGTGATAAAATAACTAATAAGAAAGAAATTAAGTTAACTGGAACACTAATAAATACAAGAAAACTTAATTTTGATGTTGAAGATAAGCCAGGTAATAATGTAGTATTTTCATTCTATACTTATGGGGATAATACAAGAGGATTTTGTGTTAATTATGATGGACAATCTAATTGTAGTGAAAGATTTTCTGTTGATGGTACTGGTAAGGTAACTTCTAACATAAAAGACAAAAATGGAAATAATATAACATTTGAAATAAGTGGTGGTTCGGCTGATTATTTTTTTAAAAATTCATCGGGAAGTAATAGACTTGATTTTATTGAGAATGGCGGTACTCTTTCAATTGGCTTGAATAAGATTAACAGTGGTGGTGAAAGTGTAAAAAAAGATGAAATTCCTCAAATTAATAAGGCAAATAATTTTATATGTAGTGAGAGTGAAACTATTACTAAGAATGGAACGACCAGACTTACATTTAAAGGATTGATAAGAAAATACTGGGGTTGGGTATGTATTTTAGTGCCTGCTGCATTATTAGTATTTATATCTTATGATTTTGTTATGGCAATTATATCTAATGATTCTGATGCATTAAAGAAAAGTTCAAATAAAGCTTTTAAAAGAACTATTGCTGGATTATTGATATTGTTTGTACCATGGTTTGTTAGTCTTGTAATGGGATGGTTTGGCTTAACATTCTGTTTTTAGGAGGTGATTTAATGTTTATATTAGATACATGGGGATTAATAAGAACTTTTCTATTTACAATAGATCAAGTTGCTTATTCTTTGATTGATAATGCTTATGATTTGATTAATGCATTTGCAAGTGCTAGTTTTTTTAAGGATGGAACAGTTGAAACAGTAATGCAAAATACTTACATAATAATAGGTCTTTTTGCTCTATTTAAAATAGCATTACTTTTGGTTAATGCTTTAATAAATCCAGATAAATTATTTGATAAGGAAAGTGGTTTTGCAATAGTAATTAGAAATGTAATTATTATGTTTGCTTTACTTATATTTGTTCCTATTCTTTTTAAAGAATCAATGAATATTCAAAATGTTATTACAGAAGGAAGTTATATAAATTCTCTTTTTGGATTAAAAGTTTCTGATGATTATAATCCAGGTAATACATTTAAGAGACAAGCTATTAAGGCTCTTGTTAAGCCTAATGAATATTTTGCAAAAGAAGTTACAACAGATAGTGGTAATAAATTTGAAAAAACAGATGCTTGCCCTGATAACTCTACTCATTGTAAAGATGCTATTGATGATTATAATGAAGCTATATTTGGTAGTGGAGATATGTTTGATCTTTTATCTGAACATATGAAAGACTATGTTAAAGTTGATGACAATAAGATTTATGTTTATGATTATGCTGTTTTTTTAACATTTATTGTTGGAGTTGCAATTACATATCTTTTAATAGTATTTTGTTTTGATTTGGCAGAAAGAGTAATAAAACTTGCTATACTAGAAATTGTGTCTCCTTTGTTTATTGTTACGTATATTGATCCAAAGTCTGCTAAATCAGGACCTTTTAAAAACTGGCTTAAAGAAGTTGGTAGTACATATGTAGGTTTATATATTAGATTAGTTGCTTTGGCTTTAATATTAATTTTGTTGAATTTATGGGATAAAGTTGATCCGAAAGTTATTAGTAAATTAGGTACACTTGGAACTATTATATTTATTCTCTCGATTTTAATATTTGCTAAGAGTTTTCCAAAATGGTTAGCTAGTTTAATAGGTATAAAAGATTTTGACAACGGAATAGGAGGACTTGGTAAAAGACTTGGTTCTGCTGCATTAGTAGGTGGAATGTTAACTAAAGCTGGACATGCTGCTTTAGGAACTGCTACAGGAGCTGCTAAGATGGTCGGAGAAAATAGGCGTAATAGAAATGCACTACGCAAACAAGCAAGAATTGATAGTGGCACAACTCATGGTAAGAAAGGACACGAGTTTAGAAAAAACTATAGTGGTGGATATTTTGCACAAAGAAAAGCATTACATGATAAAAGAAAAGAGGCTTATAAAAATGCTAATGCTAACTTGTTAGGAAAAGGTGACAATGGTAAAAACGCAGTTGGTAGAAATCTTAAACAAATTGGTGCTTCAATAGTAGGAGGTGCTATTGTTGGAGGCCAAGCTGGAATAAAAGCTGATAATATTAAGGGTACATTAAATGCTGCAAAAGGTGCGGCTAGTCAGTTTGGTCAAGGTTTAGGATTTCAAGGCAGAACTATTGGTGGTGCTATCAATTATGGATTAGAAAATGCTAAGGAAAGTATATCTAATGCATGGGGAAATAAAGAAAAAAGATACGATGCAAGTCAAGAGGCTGAAAAAGCTGAAAAGGCTATTAGATATAGAGCTTCAGGGACAAATTATACACACGGTGTTGGAGAAGGAACTATTGGAGTTGGAGATAAAGAGGTTCATAAAGTAAAAGCGACAGAATTTGCAACTTCAACTGATGGTGTCAAATTTGAAATGAAAACTGATGCTGATAAATTGGCAAAGCAATTTGCTGTAACAACCGGTAGTACAAAAATCGACACATCAACAACTAAAGACGGTGAAAAAATTTATAATTTCACTGGTGAAGATGGTAAAGTTATAACTAAAACTGAAAAGGAAATAAGAACAACTTGTGGAGGAGTGTTGACAGCAGAAGGTGTTGATAATTTCCTTAAATCAAGTTATAATGACGATCAAAATGCCGTTAGTGCTTATAATGATAATATGCAAGCTCAAGCCAATGCTGTTAGTTCTTATAACCAAGCACAAACAAATGCACAAGCTACAGCTAATGATTTTAATGGTACATTGACATCTAACAGTGAAAATATTAGTGACGCACTTAAAGCAGCTGGTTTTGCTGAAGGAATTAGTAAATTAGGTTCTTCTATATCGACAGCTATTGCACCACTTGGAGATGCAATTGAAAAGCTTAAAAGTAATTATGATACAGCAGGGGAATCTAAAAAGAAAGAAATTAACGCTCAGATAGAGTTGCTTTCTCAATTAAAACAGTCTGCTGATGCTAATCAAACATTTACTTCTAGTGCACAAACAAGTATGATACAGCTTCAAAGTATTGTTGAGTCTCAAAAAGAACTTGCACCAATAGTAAATTCGGTTGAGGGAAATACAGTGGCAGAAAAATTACAAACACTTTCAAGAAATTCTTCTGCGATAGAGAAAAGGCTTAAAATGTATGATAAAGAAAAGAAAGACTAAAAAAAGGGGATGATTATTTATGAATAATGGACAATATTTAATTGCAGCTAACTCTAAAAGAGGACAGCTAATATTTAGTATATTTAGAACTATAGATTTAATAATTGCGGTATGTGGTGCTTCGGTAACGTTTATATTATTTTTGATAATTCAACCTAATTCACTACTGACTGGAATAATTACGTTACTTCCAGTGCTTGTATGTTCTTTTCTTGTAATACCAGTACCTAGTTATCATAATGTGCTTTGTATTTTGCAAAATGCTTATAATTTTTTCTTTGTAGATAGAAATCAGTTAAAATGGAGAGGATGGTGTGTTAAAGATGAGTACAAAGACTAATAGTAGTGCAACAACTGAAAGTTTTGTTCCTGTTAAGGCTATAATTAATAATATGATAGAACTTGATAGTGGATTTAAAGTAGCAGGTGTTAAGGTTGCTCCTAAGAATATATTTATTATGGATGATAATGATCAATTTGGTGTTATAGATGGTCTAAAGGACTTCTATAACACACTTGATTTTGAATTTTGGCTTATTATAGCTGATAGACCTGTTGATATATCTGTTTATATAGCAGAACTTCAAATGATGTATAATCAAGCTCAAAATCCAGTTATAAGAAAACTTATTAATCAAGATTTATCTAAAGCTGAAGAGTTTAATGATAATGTTTCTGATATTGAGTTTTATATATTATTTAAAGATAAGAATATAGAGATGATTCAAAAGAAGATTAGACTTATTATTAATGGTCTTGCTAATGCTGGACTTTCTTCTAATCAAGCTAATAATGATGATTTAAGAAGTATATTAGATAACTTCTTAAATGGTGGAGATAAAACTGAGTTTGGGACGGTGTTAGCATAATGGCAAATATTAATATTAAAAAGGAGTTAGCTCCTAAAGGATTAGAATTTAAAAGATCAGAATTTATAATAAGTGATAAATGGTGTACTATCTTAACTGTAGTTTCATATCCTAAATGGATATCACCAGGTTTTTTATCTAATATAACTAATAATCCTGGTGTTAAGGTAGCAATTAAACACATTCCACTTCCTTTTTCTGTAATGTCTAAAATGCTTAATAAACAATTGGCAGAATTAAAGGCAAATTATGAAAAAGAAAATGATAAAACTGCTCAAGAACAGTTAAGACAAGATTATGATTCATTAAATGATTTTATACAGATGATTACTACTAATCAATCTAAGATATTTGATTTTCAACTTCATTTAGTAATTACTGCTGACACTAAAGAGGAATTAGAACAAAAGAAGTTACAAATTAAGAACTACTTATCTTCATTAGAGATGAGGGCAATACCGCTTATGTTTGAACAAAGAAAGGTTCTTAAGTCTATTCTTCCAATATTTCCAAAGCAGACAATAGAAGACCAAATAGGAACACCAATAACATCTCCTACGATTGCTGCTATGTATCCTTTTATCTTTGATAGTTTAAAGGATCCAGGACCATCTTGCTTACTTGGAACAGACTTCTCTGGTGGTGTAGTATTATTTAATCAATTCTTGTATCAAACTAGAAAAGAGTTTAATAGAAATGATGCTAATATGATAATATTAGGTACTACTGGTTCAGGTAAATCAACAGCTGCTAAACTTCTTTTAAGAACATATATAAGAAATGGTTATAAGACTGTTGTTATAGACCCAGAAGGTGAATTAGAAGAAATGGTTTCACGTATGCAAGGAGATTTTATTGATCTTGGTAAAGGTGGACAGTTTGGTATGATTAACCCATTAGAGGTTATATTAGAAGCTGATGAAGATGAATTGAGAGAAGGATTAGGTTATACTGTACTTACTAAAACACTTCAATTTTTAAAGGCTTTTATGAAATATTATGATCCAACTATAACAGAAGATGTATTAACTATGTTTAGTGAAATGGCTCAGTTAACATATCAACGTTTTGGTATTTCATTTGAAAGTGATTTTTCTAGATTAACACCAGAGCAATACCCAACGTTTTCTGATCTTTATGAAACACTTGTTAGAAGAATAGAGGCTTATGGTGATCAATTAACTCATGAAAGAGATATACTAGAAAAACTAGAACTTAAAATAAGACCTTTAGTTAAAGAATTAAAATTCTATTTTGATGGTCATACAACTATTAGACCAACAACTAAGTTTATAGTATTTAACATAAGGGATTTAATGAATGCTGATGAAAGTATTAGAAATGCATTGTTCTTTAACATATTAAAGTATGCATGGAGTCATTGTTTAGATAGATCAATTAACACTGTTATGATGGTAGATGAAGCTCATATACTTCTTTCTGGTAATAATACTATAGGAGCTGACTTTTTAGCACAGATTCAAAGACGTGCTAGAAAGTATAATAGTGGTACATTAATTATTACACAACAACCAAGTGATTTTGCTGATCCATCAGTTATAACACAAGGTAAAGCTATATTTGATAATGCTTCTTATTATCTTGTAATGGGGCTTAAGAAACAAGGTGCTGAAGATTTATCTAAATTAATAGATTTAAATGAGCAAGAAAAAGAAAGTATTAAAAAATATAATCAAGGTGAAGCTTTGTTTGTATGTGGATCTAGAAGAATGAGGGTAGATGTTACTGTAACAGAGGCAGAACTTGATTCATTTGGTTCTGGTGGTGGACTATAAGATGCTATTAGCATCTTTTTTTTTGTCTTTATTTATGTTATAATTATAATTAAGTTAGGTGGTGCTGTAATGAACCAAAAAGATAAAAAAACAAATGATGAATTAAATATGAAAGATGTAAGTAATAGTGATAATATTAACTATGTAAATGGTAAAAATGCATCCGTTACAAATGATTCATTTGTAATTAAAGATTTGAGTTTTGAAGACTTTAAATTTGATGCTAAAGTAAAAGACGGTGATGCATCTTTTGAAGAAACAGAAGAAAAAGCATCTAGTAATAATAATGATGATAATAATAAGTCAACTGATAATAAAGATTCAGAAAAAGGCGATAATAATAAGTCAGATGATATGCAAGATATAAGCGATAATGATTCTAGTAATAATAATGATATGCAAGATGTTAGTGATAATGATAAATGTTTTTTTGAAGCTATGAAGTTTGCAAAAAGAATATTGGAAAATATGATTAATAAAGGTAAAAGTCATGAAATTGATTTAAAGAAAGTTAAAAAATGTTATGAAGAATGTGTGGATAAAAGAATAGTTGTTTTAGATGAACCATTATTTTATAAAGATTATTTACCTCAGACTGAAGCTATTTATGTTATATATCCATCAAATAGAGGAGGTTATGCTGCTCAAGGAGTGACAAAAAATAGTAATACAAATGAACTTAAAAAGGATTTTCCTGCCTCTTGGGTTTTAGAATTACCTCCGTTTTTAAGGTTTTGTCATTCTTCAAGATTTTTAATAGCATCAGATACTTTTGAAGGAATAATGTATGCTGTAAAGGAGGCTTTAAAATGATAGGTAATGATTGGGATGAAAAATTAAAAGTTATTTGGGAAAGTCCCGGATTTAAAAATTTTTATAAAAAAATTATGGATATGTATGAGGTTAAAGAAATTTATCCTCCGAAGGATTATATATTTAATGCTTTAAAACTAACTAGCTATGAAAATACAAAAGTAGTTATTGTTGGACAGGATCCTTATCATGGAAAGGGGGAAGCTCATGGTCTTTCATTTTCTGTTCAAAAAGGAGTTAGAGTACCTCCGTCTTTACAAAATATTTATAAAGAACTAAAAGATGATTTAGGAATACCTCCGAAGGATAATGGTGATCTTACTGGATGGGCTAAACAAGGTGTGCTTTTGTTAAATTCTGTTTTAACTGTAGAAAAAGATAAAGCTGCAAGTCATAGAAATTTAGGTTGGGAACCAATGACAGATTATATTATTAAACTTATTAATTTAAAAGAAGAACCTGTTGTATTTATTTTATGGGGAAATTTTGCAAAAGAGAAAGCTAAATTAATAACTAATTCACATCATTATATTGTAATGAGTCCGCATCCTTCACCTTTTTCTGCTTATTCTGGATTTTTTGGAAGCAAGCCATTTTCTAAAACTAATAAATTTTTAGAAAAAAATGGGCTTGTACCAATTGATTGGTCTAAATAAGATTTAGTTTTTTTAGGTCTTTTTCTTTTTGAATTAAAAAATCAATAATTAGAAAATATCTAAATATTGATTTTTTGATGTTATGCTATTTTTATGATGTTAATGTAGGCACTAGTGTCTGATGCTGGCGATATCGTTGCTGTGTTTGTTGCTTCTATAGAAAGTCCTATTTTGTCGTTTGCATTTAAGTTAGCAATGGTACTTCCTACGAAGTCTGTATCTACATTAGCTGTTAGATTTTTGTTGATTGTTGTATTGCTTATAGGGGTTGTATTTTGGTTTAGGGTTATGGTAACATCTGTTGCTGTATTTGTACTACCTGAAAAATAATAATCTATTTTATAAATTCCATTTGTTGGAATTGTTAATTTGTTAGCAGTTTCTTGGGTTACTCCGTTTGCTGGACCATTGCTTGCTAGTGGTACATCTTGTGAAACACTAGCTGTTAGTGAAAGTGGTGTTTGTGATGTATCATATTTTCTACCATAAGTGGTTGTTTCAGTTGTGCCAGCGGGTCCGGCAGGTCCGACAGGCCCGATAGGTCCAGCAGGTCCAGTAGGTCCAGTAGGTCCAGTAGGTCCAGTTTGTCCTTGAATACCTTGAATACCTTGTGGTCCTTGTGGTCCTTGCATTTTACCTATATCAGTCCATGCTGTTTTTTCAATATCCCATATATAGATATTATTATCGGCAACAGTCCCAACTGCATAAGCTTGTCCGCTTGTTCCTGTAGGGTGATCTGTTTGAAGTTCTAATAAGGTAGAATATAAAGCTAGAATTGTAAATGACTTACCATCAATACCATTCAAACCGTTTAAACCTTGAGGGCCTTGAATACCTTGAGGACCTTGAGGGCCTTGTTCGCCTTGTTCACCTTTAGGACCTGTTAAACCAATAGGACCTTGAGGTCCAGCAACACCTTGAATACCTTGAGGGCCTTGTGGTCCAGGTACTTTACTTTCATTTTCTAATGTCGCTATTCTAGTAGCATGGTTAGTAATGTTAGCAGTATTAGTATTAATATTAGTAGTATTAATATCTACTTTTTTAGATAAGGTATTAATATTATCACTATTAGTTTTAATATCATCAGTATTAGTTGATATGTTTGTTTTATTAGTATCATTATCTTTTAATAGGCTATCAACATTACTAGTTAAGTCTTTAATATCAAGACTATTTAAGAATTCATCTAGTTCATTTATTTTTTCGATAACCC
>OIZL01001347.1_pt1 | contig 13491 bp, 25 predicted proteins | sample 1588541 | NCBI WGS metagenome assembly OIZL01 (sample SAMN03283285) | human gut metagenome | biome: human-associated habitat; material: feces | host: Homo sapiens | place: Peru | collected 2012 | reverse complement strand
TAGCTTAGGCATAGACTTGTTAAAATGATTGACCATATCTTCTCTATCTGTATTCCAGTGTAGATTATTTGATATATATCTAATAACTGCTCTTCTCGTTTTCTCGGACCGATCACCAAATAGCTAATCCATAGACAACATTAAATCCTATTTAGTTCCAGGACGAGTTAATACAAGCTAATTCTTCTCATCATCAAAATAGAACTGTTTAGAAGCCAAATAAGGATGTTTTTTATCAGCTTTAGTAGCAAATGTTGTATGTACACTTAATGCAAGCAGGTCTGCTATCAATCCTTGATTACCTCCAAATTCCTCTGGATTAAGCTACTCTGTAGTCATGTACAATATAAGCTCAGCCATAGATAATGGGGCATTTCTATTTATCTTTCCAGTCTTAGGATCTATAGCTAGCTACATATTAACAGGGTCAATAAACTACATTTTGCCATTCTTATCCTAAACCTAGTTAAATCTTTCCTCTCTAAGCATTATAGGGACAACCTGTCCACTAGGACCAGTTATAGTAAAGTATAGCTTACCAGACAAGCCTATACCATCTATAGTATCTCCAGAAGGATTGTAGAGGTTTCTAATAAGGAACCTATTACCTTCATCAGCCATTACTCCAGTACCATAACCAAGTGTTATAGTGCCCTTCTCAAGCTACATTGTAAGCTATTCTGGATTCGACGGGATGCCAAGTTTTAAGTCTTTCTCTGTAAGCGGTCTAAAATCAACAAGGCCATCTTCGAGTTTTGGTCTAGTCTGTATTTTGCCGTTGCTTACACTTGCTTCTTGTGGTTTAATATCAGTTCTAATAGCCTAAGGTATTATGTACTTACCATCTTTGAGTGTGCAATAAGCCTCAATTATGGCATTTCTATTATCTCTAAGCTTCTAGATTTGTTGTGTTACCTAATTGTTTGTCAAAGGAACTTTACCTGGGAGAGCAGATTTCTTTCTAGCTATATCGTCTATCTAAGCACGTATCTAACCAGCGTTTTCTGGATCGGTTTCATGTAGGTTATTGTACCAATCTATTACTGTCTTATTTAACTTATCGTCATCTTCAAGCAAAGATTGATTAACATTATTATGAAGTAAGTAATAAGATTTTCCTGTTTCGAGTAAATTAATCCTATAAGCATCCATGTCTACTCCTATAAACTTAAGTTTATTAGCGAGCTCGTACGAAAGATTTACATCTGTACCTCTATAATTATCATGATACTAACCTAATGCTCTAAGTGTAGAGAAATATATCTTCTTACCATCTCTTATTGCTAAAGATACTGTGAATGTATCCCTTTCGTCGCCAAGATTATTTTCCTGGTATTGCTACATCTATGATACTACATAGAATTTCTCAGCCTTTTCAAACCATCCTTCCTAAGTAAGCTTTTGTGCAAGTTCTGCGCCTGTACCAATAGTGCATCCTTCTGGTAACTTTACATCTTTGCCATTAACCCTTATCTTCATAGGCTCTTCGGCATCTGGTCTATAGAAGAATGTATGATCAGCATATCTTCTTTCTATATCTTCAGACTCCTGTACAGCCCATGGTTTAGGTTTTCTGTCGTCGTATACGCCAGATGTATCAGTTGATTCAGTTGGATTATCCATATTGCTAAGAGTGTCAGATTCACTCTACATGTCTACATCAAGCTTTTCTGGAAGATCTTCTATATTTAAAGTTCCGTTGTCATCGTACTTCTTAGGCAATACTTCTGGCTCTTCATGCTGTAAAGGTTCTTCTATATTGAGCGTATCTTCTACATCCATATCTTTAGGATCAAGAGCCTATGCTGTTTTACCTTCTTTCTAAGGAATCTAATCTATATCGTCGTTGCTGTCCTCTGGATTATTATCAGGGAAGTCCTAATCGTCCTGAATATTTTCAACACTAAGTCCTGTATCAGCTGTATTCTTATCTGGAGTTAAGTCTGGAGAATCGTTATTATTATTCTACTCTTCTGGCTCTTCTTCCTCTTGTGTCTATTCTGGCTATTTATCGGTATTGTCCTGTACTCCGGTATCAGTACTATTCTACTAAGACTCTTGTGATTTCTCTGGCTTTACAGTTACTGTACCATCACCATTAATTGTTACATTGTCTGGAACTGGCGGCAACTCATCATCTTGCTAATCATCCTTTTCGTCTGTAAAATCAGTAGAATCCGATTGCTAATTATCTTTGACTTTCTACTTCTACTGCTTTTCTCTAAGCTTCTGTTGCTGCTTATCTTCAGCAGGGCTCATACCTAAAGCATCTTCGAGGTTTCTTTCGTTTTCTGTAGTTCCCTATTCAGAGTTGTCCATAGCGGCATCAAGTTCAGATGTGTCAAGCACAGACTTATCCTAAGATATTGGCTGCACATTCATATCTTCAGCTTCTTTCTCAACATCTGGACTCTTAGGCTCACCAGCAAGATCTTTGATTCTCTAAGTTACTTCTTCATCGGCTGTACCTTCTTCAGCTTGCTAAACATCATCTGGTGTAAGTGGTCTTTCTTGATTCCATTCTCTACGAGCTATACGCATACGATTCTTTTTGTCAGCAAGAACCGAGCCAATAAGATCTCTAGCAGCCTCTCTTTCCATATCAGTAAGGCGAGAAATATCATCCATACTCATATTAGATATGTCGTCATTACCTTCAATCTTATATCTTAATTCTGCGTATTTTTTAGATAACTATTTTATGGAATTTCTCTTCTTGTTCTACTCGTTCAAGTATGCCGCTCTGATCTGTGCTTCAGTTGGAGCTTGTTTGCCCTGCTCTTGGTATAAGCCCTATATCTTTTTAGTAAACTCAGACTTTTGCTCATCAGATAATTCGCTCCAGTTCTATTCTCTTCTAGAAAAGTACACTGATCTAGGATCAACCTATCCAGTAGTAAAGGCTACAGACATTGGTTTTAATACATTGAACAAAGCGTCATTTATGAGAAATGCCTAGTAAGCTTTATCTATCTCATCTTGGTTATCAAAGTCTTGGTAATCTTTAAAGATTGAATCATAAGTTATCTTCTTATGCTGTTTCTTTTTGTCGCTTATAGAGGCATTAAGCAAATCAACTTTCTCGTTATATGCTAATATCTCTTTAGAATTCTCTACTTTACTCTTCCTGTTTTCTATAAGCTTATCGAGATAATCTATCATTCCTGTAAGCCTATCAGTATTAATATCTGTTCCAGTCTCATTAGATATTAACTGAAGTCTTCTCTTCTAATTTTTTAATTCTTTAGAAAGCTTCTGGGCTGACTTATATTCTCTATAGCTAAATATGGATTTAAGTCTAGACTATGTATATTCTTTCTCAGAATCAACCTTGAACTCATCACGCTCATTCATTACGTTTTCGATAGCCTGATCCAAAGATGTTCTTTGTACATCGTCTTCATAATAACCTTCGTTTTCGTCTATCCATTTTTGTCCAGCCTTCTTTCCTTCTTCAGAGTTTTTAAATTGATTTCTTCTGGTATTTATAGAGTCACTAAACTACTGATAATCCTACTTAATTTTATTAATAATATTAAACAGTGCAGGATTATTTTCTTGTGTAGAAGACTCATAATCCTATACAGTCTTATTTATTATGGCATCAATGTTATTGCTAGCTTTCTCGGAATCCTTTGCAGCATTGTTAGAATCTATCATAACTCTAGTAGCTGCTTGTACCAACTATTTATGATCTTCGCTGTTTCTAGAAATATTGAGATCTTTCATAGATTGCTCCAGATTCTTATTGTTGTAAGCAAACCATGCAGCATTTAAAAGCTCTTTATCGGCTTCTATGTGACTATCTGATCCATCTTGCAACAAAGAGCCCTTATACTTCTTCATGTCATCAAGTGCAGTCTGAAGTCTATCTTTATTTATACCAGCTCTTCTAAATGCATCGAAGAAAATTCCTACGTGATCATTATCCTATGCAAGCTAATAATTATTAGCAGCTATACTACGAATAACATTATCGTTTCTAAGCTATGCTACAGTGTTTCTTAAACTATACTTATCGTTTGTACTCAAAATCCCACCATTCTCTTTGTGTGGAAGTACAAGATTTTTAATGTTGTGAGGAACTCTGAACAGTAATCCTGTCATGGCTCCAATTTCCATAGATCTTCTTAACTCTGCGTCACCATTATCCGGATCTCCAGAAGATATTCCAAGGTAAGCTGCTGTCGCATCTGCATTCAAGAATTGATTATCAAATACGCTAGGCAAATAAAAAGAAGACTCACCTATAGCGTAGTTGTCATATTCTCCTCTTCCAAATCTAGATGTAAGCAACTGCTGTCTACCTTCTTCAAGTGCTTCTGATGTAGCTAAAGGAAACGCTCTTTCAAACTTCTTTGCAAGATATTTAGAACCATGAATAAATTTAAGCCTATCGCCAATATTGCTAAATTTACTTGTAGCAACTCTATCTATAGCATTATCTATTACTCCAGTAGCAGCAGCCTTAGCAGCCTTGTCTAGAACCTAATCTTGTATATACATCTTTGGTGCTCTAGAGAACATATTATTTGCAGCTTTAGATATTACACCTCTCGTATAATCCATAAAAGGTAAAGCCTACAAATAATCTTCAAACGCCATCGCATTATTATCATTTATAAGCTTAGCTAAACCCTTTCTAGAGTCTACTTTAATCTTATCGAAGTTAGCATCACCTGTAGGTATATTGTAAGCTAATGCGAGCTTTACTTTTTCAAGCTAATCAAGGTCTTTTGAATCTACGCCTATACGCTTAGAATACTAATCGACGGCATTAAGCACCTTGTTAAAATCTACATCTGTTTTATATGAAGAATCCAAAACTCGTTGTGCTAAAGCATTTATAGCTTCACCATTAGTCTCCGACTAACGCATTTGTTTTGTCCAATACATTCCAGCTGCAGCAGTAGAACCACCTATTATTTTTCTAGCAGTTTCTACTCTACTTAATGCATTAGCAACCTGCTCTGCATTTTCTGCAGAATTAAAAGCTTTTGCCATATCTTCAGCAGTAAGTACAGCACCTAGTCCAGGAATCTTTCTAGTAAGGAATTTGACAGCAGCCTTTGTGGCTAATGCACCACCAGCATTAGTAGCTATCATGCCTGCGAAACTAGCAGCATCACTATATGACGTACCTATTTCTGGAACTGAATAACCCCATTGCGTAGGATCGATAATAGAACCAATTAAACCGCCTCTATTCTAATTCTAAAGATCTCTAAACTCTGGATTAATCTACTTTGGGTCAAACATCCAGTTACCATTCTTGTACTAATTTATTGCAGACCTTAACGATATCTCTCTCTTGTTCTACTCCCTGTCAAGATCTGTCTTTAACGCGTCTATTTTAGTTTGCAGTAATTGTGATCCATCCTTTGTAGAATATCCTTCAAACAAGTTATTATAATTGCTTATTCCGTTCTTTATAGCACGTTTAATAAACGTTCCGTCTTTATCTCCGCCAATAGCTTCTGGAAGAACTTTACCAATCGCATTCTGTGCAGTAAGCACTATATTTTCAAGTCCTTCTGATAATGTTCCAGCAGTGTATTTAAGTGCATTATTTATAGTTCCAAGAATACCATCGGTGTTAAACTGCTAATGAGTAACTATCGTATTATCTTTAAATGCAGCTAAATAATCTTTAACTCCAGCCTTATTTGTGTCATAGAACAAATCAAGAAACACATCGTCGTTCTTATGTTGTTTAAAGAAATCCTGATACTTCTTAACTTGATCATCTACCTTTATAATAGCGTCCTATAATTGTCTAGTCTATTCTTTAGAAGCATATCCATGACTCTTAAAAGCCCTGTATTGATTTATTAGGCCTTCTCTCTACTTGAGGAGATCGTTATAGTCCTAAGCGATCTTTAATGAACTCTGTTGAAATGTAATATCGTCGAGTTCTTTTTCTTTGGAATCTGCATAAGCTCCATATCCTTTTTCGAATGTAAGTCTATACATGTCCTTAAAAGAGAACTTATCCCATCTCTCTTTCATCTTATCCAAATCCCAGGAATCTCCTAAAAGAAAATCTCCTAAAGAACCATCGTTGTCACTTTCTGTACCAACAACAGCTTTACCCTACTTATCAAGCGTAGAATACGCAGGGAATGTCATATTATTAAAATCACTGACATCTGTATAGGCGCCCATACTCCCCTCAACATAAGGAGCTGCGTAGTCAGCACTTCTTTGTGCTATACTACGCTGTAAATCCTACGCTATCTAAGCTCCTCTACTATATGCCTAGTTGTATGTAAACGTCCTTTTCTTTTTATTTGCCATAATATTTTATTAATCTATCATTAATGAAGAGTTTTGTGCATCATTAGCCATTTTAAATGCATTACTAGATCCAAACTCCTATTTGTTGACATCTGTATTTATGTCTCTTATCTTAAACGCACCGTTATTCTGTATCGTTCTAGTCATAGGAACCTGATAATATGTAGCAGATCCAACCTTTTCCTTCTTTGTTACAGGCTTAGATGCTGCATCAAATGCATCAAGACCAAGTTCTGATGCTACTCTTGCCTTATCGTTATCAGAAGTAGCTCCAATTGATGCACAGAAATCACTAAACTGCTTGCCGGTAATCGTAACGTGTCCAGCTATATCAAACTACTTATTTTTGCCAGGTATCCATCCAGCGTTAAGATCCTCGTTTACAAGAGCTCCTCTACCAGCAGCACCACTCTTAAGCCATCTATCAAACTTACGCATTGTAGTAGCGTATCTAAGTCTCTTATTACCGGTAACATTTATTCTTCTAATCGGAGAATATCTTAAGTTTGAATCCTTAAGGTTAACAGCTAAGTGTTTGTTCTACATAAGCTCGAACTATTCTGGCTTCTCTGTTCCAGCAAACCTGTTTAAGAGTACTTTATGTTCTGCAGAACCTCCAGTTGGTTTATACATGTATCCACCGTACTGTTTATCAGCAGCCTAAGCAAGCTTCTTAGGATCGTTGAATGTACCAACATTTGTATGACTAGCATATCCATCAGCATTCAAGAGTCTCCTAGATGGCTAATACTAACCATATTCATCAATCTGTACAAGACCATTCTTTAAAAGAGATTTAGGATCAGACCCAGCCTGCTTAATAGCATTGTCCCACCATGCGGCATGATCTCTTCCTTGTTTTCTCTGAGCTGCAGAAAGTTTGGTATTATTAGCTCTATCTTTCCAATATTTAGACGCTCTCTACATTGTGTCAAACAAGTTTGTCATAACTTGATTGTCCTTCTATCTCTGTGAAGTTCTTTCAGATCTTGTAGACCATTGTAAAGGGGACTGTTCTCCATTAGAACCAGCTCCACTAAGTTGTGCTTTAAGAGCCAAGTCGTCTTGATCCCACTTATGTTTAAGTTCGGCCATCTATTTCTGGAACGCCCTATTCTTAGCAGCTTCGTTAGCCTGGAATTGCTGATCATTAAGATGAACTTTTACCTGGTCAGCTCGTCTATCTATCTAAGTATATTCTCTATTACGATTAATAATATCAGCCTTGAGCGCATCTACATCACCTCCATACATATCAAGATAATATCTACCTAGATCAGATTTAACCATATCTTTTATATTAGCATCAAGAATCTGCTACATCTTTTTAGGAGACTTTGAATACACTTGATACAAACCTCCGGCTTGTTTTGTTAGTTCTGGATCGTATTCAAGTTGCATATTATCAAAGAGATTGCTAGTCCAGTCTTTTAGGCTAGAATACTTAGATGGAGCTTCTCTTGTCCACATGCCATCTGTGGAAGGATCCCATGATTCAAGAGTTTTACCACCAAGTGCAAACTTTTCGAAATCTGGATCATATGTTCCATTTCGCATAGCTTCTGCTCTATACCTCTAATAAGTCTTCATAGCCTCATTCTAAGCTTTAAGATTGGCTATTTCGGCATAAGGTCTCTCTCTAATAATCTTAGCTATATAAGCTCTACCTTCTGCAGATCTAAGAGGGTCTATGCCATTCTGATACAGATAATCTAAACCTTTGTTAACAGCACCTCTTGTAGCATCGTAGAACTATTTATTAATATTAGCATTAGGACCATAGAGTTCACCAAATTCTTTAGCAAACTCCTTCTATTCTTGTACAGCCTAATTATATTGTTCTCTCGCAGCACTGATATACTATGACATCATACTGCTATCCAGTAGGTCTATAATAGGGACAGCTACTGGTTCATCGTACATTCCTATCATTTGTATCTAAGATTATTTACACTATTAATAAGTTTGTTTATATCCATTCCATAAGGAAAGATTCCACTATATGTACTAGGTTTTTTCGCCATCATTTCCATATCATCTGTACCAGCAATCCATTCGTATGGCGTATATGAGTTTAGATAAGTTTTATTAGTTGGAATACTAAATTGATCTCCTATTTTAAAATTCATAAATCCACCACCGTTATCACCATACATTTGTTTGTCATACGCTTCTTTAAGATATGCGTTTTTTAAAACATTATCATGATCATTCATTATTTTCTAATAATTCCTCCATAATATACTTCCTGGCTCACCTAACCTGGTAATTGTATAATTACCGTAATGTAAATTCATTGGATCGAATTTATTTTTTAATTGCGTGGTATTTGTACTTTTATTGCTTGTTAATGGAGTATTTTTATTACCTTCTAACAACCCTTTAAGAGCTAATCTTCTATTATCTATATCTTGCTGATACAAACCAAGCGTGTCTTCATATTGCTTGTTTTTAATTCTGTCTGCCCAATATTTTTGACCTCTTGCAGCTAATGATGAAAGATGGGTTTCTATTCCTTTGACTTTTGCACCATGAGCTCTATTGTAAGCATCCCAAGCATATTGGCTAGCCTGTTGTCTTCTTGCTGCGTCTTGACTTCCTTCCTGCAATGCAGCGGTAGCCCAATCTTGTCTATATTTATTATTTTGCAACTGTGTATTATTCAGAACATCTGCTATGTTTCTTGCGTTTCCTAAAGCTAAAGCTATTCTTGCATTCTGTCTTTGTCCACCAGTATATCCACCGTTTTGCTATATTCTATAATAAGCTGTTCTGTCAGCATTATTGATAGCTTGTAATTGATTGTATGGATCAACTCTAAGTTTATTTAGTGCAGATAAAGCTGATGGAGCATATCTATTTGCTGCGTATATATTTGGCATTATAGGGTTTTCTCTAAGCCACCTGCTTAACATTAACCCTTCTGCTCCAGCAGCTATTGCATGACCAGCATTCAACCACGACATAGGCACTTTGCCAGGACCCTTTCCTTTATCAAACCTATCTTTTCCACAATTATGTTTGATATAGTTATTATAATCTTCGATCTAATGCTACATTTGCTATCTATCAGTAATATTTTTCATCATACCCAAAATAGGTGTTTTAGCTTGTTGTATTTGCGTAGTCTATAACTGTTTAGTTTGTTTTGACAAAGAGTCAAGTTTACTTTCTTTTGCTCTCTTTTCAATATTGTTGTACATTTGTAATTTTGCAGTTAATGGAGCAACTTGGTCTGAAAATTTAATACCGTTACTCCAATCTACATCATTACCAGCTATAACATTATTATCATTCTATTCTACGGAACTAGGCTGATTATCAATGCCTCTTTTTCCTTTAGTAACCAAAGTACCAGTACCATTTGTATAATCTATAATACTTTCACCTTTGCCTACTAAGCTATTTACTGGACCCTATGTATATCCATTAGGCGTCCATACTTTCTATGTTCTCATACTTTGGTTATATTCATTAATCTTTTTCTTCCAACAAGATCTTTACCGTTGTTAGCATACAATAATTGTCCTGTTGTATCATAATTGTCTTGATAATATTTGTTTTGTAATCCTTCTGTATCAGCGTAAGCCATCTATCCTTGATTAAGCATTAAGTTCTACATCTGTGCATTTCTATTTATTCTTTTCTGTCTAATCATTGCTTTTCGACCACTAAAGATTCCAAGTACATTTCCTAATACGCCACCAACAACTGCTCCAATAGGACCTCCAACAGCAAATCCTGCAGCAGATCCTTTAAAGCCATTACTTATAGCATTTTTTACAGCAGTATCTTTAACATCACTGTACATACTTTTTGTGTCTAAAGCATTTTGTGTAGTGTAATTTATACCATTTATAGTAGAGTTGGACATGCCGGCATTATTTCGCATTTCATCAGATGTATGTTTATACTTTGACATTCCTATTGTATCGGATAATAATGTTACTGCTCCCTATGCTAACTAACCATATTTTCCTGGAATCATACTAGCTACAGCTCCGCCATAATTACGTATTTCACTAGATGTTTTATCTCCAAATTTACCACTCTAAGAGAATAAATCTCCAATACCATTTGCCATAGAAGCTCCCATTGATCCAAAATCAGGTTTCTGCATTTGAAATCCCTAAATACCTGGTGTTTTCATAGTGCTAATCTGTTGATAAGTTGGAATAGATGTAACATTTTGCTATACATATCCAGTAATGCTTGGCAAATTTCTAGTAGCTCCGGCTAAATCAGCCCCACCATTGAATCTGTTCATTATTCTTTTTCGTTGTTTTAAGTCCATGATGTTCTAAATTTAGTAATTATATATTGCAATGCAACATCTGTTCTTGGTTTATAATCCATAATATTGCATATAAGATATTTTCCTCTCATTCTTGATCCGTATATATTAGAAGAATTTTGTCTAGGAATTGAATATCTGTAATTATGCTCTCTAAGCGTAATCTAATTTTTCAGAGTACTATTAGCGTGCTATGACTCAGTATCCCATGTATACTAATGATTTTTGCTAAAATACGATTCTGAATCAATATACTGACTCTTTTGTATATTACATTCATCTTGTGGTGTAACAAACTCTTGATTATCAAAAACCTTTACTGTAATAGGATTCTTATTAACAGCATATTTAAGATATACGTCCTCTATAGCTCCTCCCCAAGTAGAAGTATATTCGTTATATGTATTCCACTATCCAATTACAAGATCATTATCTATAGATTTAACAAGATACTCTCCGTTAGAAAACTATATAGCATCATTAAAATCTATCGTATATACAGATGTAAACGCATTAACATTTTCATTAAACACTATAGAACGATCATTAAATAATACTTTACTTACAACTTCGTTATAAGATGGATCAAAAAATAACTTAGGAGCCTATTCTCTATCAAATTCATTAGTAAGCAAACTCTAAACGTTAAATTTCTTAGACAAAGAAATCATAGTCTAGCCATTATAACAACGTAATTCATTATTATGTTGATCAAACCAATATAAAGTACTATCAGATTGTGTGTCACAGAACTATCCTTCATGCATACCAGATGTAGTATCAATATAGTCATATCTACTAAGTATTCCTCCAGTTCCAAGGATTATTGACTAATCGCTCTAATCTGTTGCCACAGCTCTTTCGTTAACTGATAATTGCCCTAAAGCTTTCTGCTGCCAAAATATTAATGATGACTTAAAATTTCTTAAACCAGTAATCTATCCATACTATGTATCAACGTCTATACAATTAGAACTTTGAAACTTTGTCCACTAATCAATATGCTCATTGTTTTCTTTTAAATTAGAGTTTCTACATCTGTAATCTACTGCTTTATTAAAATCTTTTAAATTAGATGTATCAAATGCAGTATGTATTCTTGATTTGTTTTCTGAAGAATATGCTGTATTATATACATATTCTGGTTCTGTCTATGAGTATAATCCATCTATATTTGATGGCTATGTCTAAATCATAGAAAATCCATCACCTAATGAATTTTTACTAAATTCCATACCACTAGACAATCTGCAGTTTATTGGAGATTCTACAGGTATTGCGTATCCAAGCATCATTGAACGAGACCTATAATCAGCAATGTCTTTATATTTTGAAGCATCATTATCTTTTAAGAAATTGCATATAGCTTTATGCATAGCTGTATAATCTAATACGGATATTACAACGTCGCCATCAAAAACGGAATTCCATGTATTTGTTGTAGTAAAATACTAACCAGTGGAATAGTAAACGCAAGACGATATAGATTCTTTTGAAAAGCCATTATACGGAGTTACGTTCTTTCTAATGTTACATAAACTTGTACCAGCTATACTTTCAATGTTAACATTCTTGTAAGTGCATTGTTCTGTTGTACTAGTTAAAACATTATTTCCATTATTTTTGAAATAAGACTTTGCTCCAAGAATATTTGTCAATAGAAAATCCTTTTTATTATAATCTTTTTCATCTACTTGCATTATAGCGCATCTTCCGCCAGAACTAAATGGGAAGCATAATGTATGACCACCTCCTCTTTCTATTGTTGGATAATCGTGCCCAATACTCATATCTGGATCATTTGCTCCTTCAACCATATCTTTCGCAATTGACCACTTATCATCTCCTAGCTTTCCTCCTTTGTCTACCTAAGCTCCGTCTGTACCATATATTACAGCATTACAGAATTGGTATTGACCAACTGAATCTATATGCTATTGATACTCAAGATGTGGCCACCATCTGCCACCTCCTGTAGTACTCGAATTTGAATCTTTTGCCTCATATGTCATTCTTATTACATCATTCCATTGGAGATCTGTGGCTATTTCTAGATTATTTATTAAAGCCATATGAGAGTGTTCGTTTATAGAATTATCATCAAACTGATTCTAAATAAACGTATCATCTTGATCAACTTTTACAGTAAGTAGATCGTCAGCTTGCTCATATAATTTTATATATGAAAATACTTTACTATCAATATGACCTTTGTTTTTAGAATAAATTGGATTATTAGTCTTTCCTGGTTTTATATAAGACCATTTATCTTTAAGATTTATGAATGATAATGCCATAATAAAACCGAATGAATTTGTGGCCTATATTGTATATACAGGTGGAGTGGCTCTATAATATATAGAAGGCACTATCTATGTTTCCATTTTTAAAGAATATGGATCAGATATAAACTATTTGTTTGAGATGGTTCCGCTTCTATCAAGATAATAATATTTCCAATTATCTGGCATAGTAAACAAATTAGCATTAGATATAGCTGGTCTTAAATAATTTCTTGTAAGCCTAGATCCAACATTTGTATAGTATTTGTATGTTCCATTTTCAGAATCACCACTGCTACCGAATAAATACCTAAGCTGCTCAACTCTGTAATCTTTATTTTTAAAGACGCTTTTCATTGATTCTGGTTGATAAACTACTTCAGGAGACACAAATTGCAGTATGCTTGTATTTGCGTAATTTGTTGCTGCAAGTTTTGCTAAATCCTCAAAGTCTGTCCCAGGATTATAGTTTTCGTTTATAAAGTATCTAAAATCTGTTCCTTGAGCAACCATTGCTGTAGTTAACAACCCAGTAGGGAAATATAACGAACTTTTTACTCTAGGAGACGCAGGTGTAATATAATTAACAATAGGTTTACTTATTACACCCTATGATAC
>OIZL01001343.1_pt1 | contig 13554 bp, 12 predicted proteins | sample 1588541 | NCBI WGS metagenome assembly OIZL01 (sample SAMN03283285) | human gut metagenome | biome: human-associated habitat; material: feces | host: Homo sapiens | place: Peru | collected 2012 | reverse complement strand
ACCCCTGCCGAAGTTTTCTTCGAAGAATCTGTTGCACTTGCTTGACTTTCTGCCCCGTCGCCGCAGGCGACTGAAGGATTGTGCGGCAGTACGCTGCGAATTTGCCGAAGCTCCGGCGAATTCGTAAGTGCCTGCCGCACAATTCCTCAGTCACGGCTTCGCCGTGCCAGCTCCTTTTACACAAAGGAGCCTTGGGTGCTTCCGGCTTCTGCTCTGCCTGCTAAAATTGCGTGATTGGCCGATAAAAATACCGATAAGACCGGAGGTAGCTATGAATTACAAAAATGCAATGATCTATACCGAAAAATTCCGCTTCGAGCTGGGCGCATTTTCCGTCGAGGACGGAAAATTCAGCAACGTCCTCGGCGCGGCGCAGGCCGATGCGGTCGATCTGGAGGGGGCGTATGTCATCCCCGGCCTGATCGACGTGCATACGCACGGCAACTCCGGCGCGGATTTTTCCGACGGCGACAGCGCCGGGGTGGAAAAAATGGCGCGGTATCTGGCCCAAAACGGCGTGACCTCGTTTGCGCCCGCGTCTATGACGCTGCCGTATGAAACGCTGAAAACGGCCTTTGCCGCCGCGCGGAACTTCGTAGACCGAAAGGTCCCCGATGCCGCCGCGCTGCGCGGGATCCAGATGGAGGGGCCGTTTTTCTCCGAGGCGAAAAAGGGTGCGCAGAACGGCGCATATCTGCGCCTGCCCGATTATGAAGCGTTCGCGGAGCTGAACCGCTCCTGCGGCGGGCTGGTCAAGATCGTTGATGTCGCGCCGGAGCTGCCGGGCGCAGAGGAGTTCATCCGCAAGGCAAAGCACGATTGCACCGTTTCCATCGCCCATTCCGACGCGGATTATGAGGCGGCGCGGCGGGGCATCGCGGCGGGCGTGACGCATTTGACGCATCTGTACAACGCCATGCCCTCGCTCCACCACCGCAAGCCCGGCACGATCGCCGCAGCGGCGGAGGCCGAGCAGGTTTCGGCCGAGGTCATCTCCGACGGCCACCACGTCCACCCGGCCATGGTTCGGCTGGCGTTCCGGCTGTTCGGTGCGGCGCGGATGGTGCTGATCTCCGACTCACTGCGCTGCTGCGGTATGCCCGACGGCGAATATGAGCTGGGCGGGCAGCCGGTGTTTCTCAGCGGCGGCGTAGCACGTCTTGCCGACGGGACGCTGGCAGGCTCGGTGACGAATCTGTTCGAGTGTATGCAGCGGGCGATCGCTTTCGGCGTTCCGCGCGAGGAGGCCGTCCGCGCGGCGACCTACAACCCCGCCCGCCAGATCGGCGCGCTGAAGGAGGTCGGCTCCATCGCCGACGGAAAAACGGCGGACTTCGTGATCTGCGACGCAGCGCTCAGCCGCAAGCAGGTCTGCCTTGCCGGAAAAATGCTCTAATTATTACACCGCGAGGAGAAATTTTCTATGATCTATACAGAATTTCGGGGCTTGAAGCTATCCCGCCTCGGCTTCGGCACCATGCGTCTGCCGAAATGTCCCGACGGCAGCATCGACGAACAGGCGACGAAAATCATGGTCGATGACGCGCTGGCAAGCGGCGTGAATTATTTCGACACCGCCTACGCCTATCTCGACGGAATGTCCGAGATCGTCATCGGCAAGCTGCTCTCGGCTTATCCGCGAGAGTCCTATTATCTTGCAACAAAATTTCCCGGTCATCAGCACGCGTCGTGCTACGACCCTGCCGATGTCTTTGATCAGCAGCTCAAAAAGTGCCGCGTGGAATATTTTGACTTCTACCTGCTGCACAACGTCTGCGAAAGCTCGATCGGCGTTTATGAGGACCCGCAGTGGGGCATTATCGATTATTTCGTCGAGCAGAAGCGCCTCGGCCGCATCCGGCATCTGGGCTTTTCCTCCCACGGTCAGCCGGAAAACCTGCGCTATTTCCTCGACAAATACGGCAAAGACATGGAGTTCTGCCAAATTCAGCTCAACTACCTCGACTGGACGTTGCAGGATGCCAAGCAGAAATATGAGCTGCTGACTGAACGCAGCATCCCCGTCTGGGTCATGGAGCCGCTGCGCGGCGGCAAACTGGCAGCTCTGCCGGAGGCGGCGGAGGCCAAGCTCCGCGCCCTTGACCCGGCGGCCGGCGACTGCGACTGGGCCTTCCGCTGGCTTCAGGGACTGGAAAACGTCGGCGTCATCCTCAGCGGAATGTCCGCGCCGGAGCAGATGCGGCAGAACATCATGAGCTTCGCTGCCTGCCGCCCGCTGAATGAAACGGAGAACAAAACACTGCTGGCCATTGCCGAAACGCTGAAGGATTCCGTCCCCTGCACCGCCTGCCGCTACTGCTGCGACGGCTGCCCGATGGGTCTGGACATTCCGATGCTGCTGCATACATATAATGATATGCGCTTCCAGCCCAGCACGACAGTCACGATGCAGCTGGAGCAGCTCCCGCCGGAAAAGCAGCCCGGTGCCTGCCTTGGCTGCGGTGCCTGCGCACAAATTTGCCCGCAGAAGATCGACATCCCCCAGGCGCTCGCCGACCTGAACGAGCGCTGGAGCAAGATGACCAAATGGGTCGACCTCTGCCGCGAACGTGAGGAGCTTGCCAAGCGCAGTCGCATATCATGATAAAGACACGGTATCTGCCGGATGGCGGGTACCGTGTCTTGTATTTTCATTTTTTAATCCATTCCGGCGAGGTAGAGATTTTCTACGCCGTTTTCATCGAATTCGGCAAGGTAGCGGTCGGTTTCGGCGGCCAGCTCGTCGCGGTTTTCGGCGGTGATCTCCGGGTAGTCCATGTCACGCCGCGCCAGCTCGTCGGCGAGGATATCGAAAAAGATGCTGTCCTCGTAATAGGCGATGGCCTCCATGATGCCGCCCTTGCAGAACGCGGGCGAGGGCAGCGCGATGCCGGTCGAGGTATCGACGAGTGCGGACAGCGGTCCGCCCTTGCACAGGCCGAAGAGCTTGCTCTCGATCTGATCATATTCGTCGATGCGGTCGTCGCCGCGCGTCGAATTGAGTACCCAGTTGCCGATGAAAACCAAGTCCAAAAGCTGCCGAAATTCCGGGCCGGTCAGCGAAATATCCATCTGTTTTCCACATCCTTCCGCTTTGATGTCCTGCTATTGTAGCACGCTTTGCCGTACTTTTCCAGCGAAAAAATTGCGGCGGTGAAAATAGGTCTTGTTTTTACGGGAAAAATTTCATATAATGGCCATAAATGGCCCGCGTTTGACCGCGGAGCATACGGTTCGGAGGATGAAATCGTGAAAAAACTCAGCGTTTGCGTGCTGTTCGGCGGAATGTCGCCGGAGCATGAGGTCTCACTCCGCTCGGCAGAGTCGGTGCTGACCAATCTGAACAAAGAGAAATACAACATTTTCCCCGTCGGCATCACCAAGACGGGCGAATGGATCTTATACGGCGGCGACGATTACAGCGAGCTGCCCAGCGGAAAATGGCAGCACTGCGAGGCCAACCGCAAGGTCGCGCTCTCCCCGGTGCGCGGGCAGGGTCTGCTGAATTTTGAGGGCGACTGCGTGGTACGTGAGCGCATCGATGTGGTGTTCCCCGTGCTGCACGGCGAAAACGGCGAGGACGGCTCGATACAGGGTCTGTTACAGCTCTCCGGCATCGCCTACGTCGGCGCGAACGTCGCCGCGAGCGCAACGTGCATGGATAAGACGCTGACCAAGCTCGTGGCCGACCGCGCAGGCATTCGGCAGGCGGCGTGGCAGCTCGTCACGGCGGCGGAGCTGAACGGAAAGCTCGACCGCGTGCTGGACCGGCTGGAGGCGGCGTTCTCCTACCCGGTGTTCGTTAAGCCCGCCGGGACCGGCTCGTCCGTCGGCGTGGCGAAGGCGAAAAACCGCGAGGCGCTGGAGCAGGCGCTCCATAACGCAGCAAATTACGACAAGAAGATTCTGGTCGAGGAATTCATCAACGGCCGCGAGGTCGAGGTCGCCGTGCTCGGCAACGACGCACCCGCCGCCTCTGTCTGCGGCGAGATCGACGCCGGTACGGAATTTTACGACTACGACGCGAAGTATATCTCTGACTGCGCCCGGCTGCACATTCCGGCACGCATCGACGAGGAAACGTCCGAGCGTGTGCGCGACACGGCCATCCGTATCTTTGAGGCAATGGGCTGCCGCGGCTTCTCGCGCGTGGACTTTTTTGTCACTTATAGCGGCAACGAGATTGTCTTTAACGAGATTAACACCATCCCCGGCTTTACCTCGATCTCCATGTATCCGAAGCTCTTCGCCGCCAGCGGCATCCCCTACCCGGAGCTGCTGGACGACCTGATCGAGCTGGCGACGGAGCAATGACGAAGCCCGTGGATGTGCTGCTGACCATCCGCAGCCGCCAGCAGTTCCGCGACGAGAAGCCGGAAACGACCAAGCTCCTGACGGAGGGGACGATGCGCCGAGACGGCGAAACCGTGGAGCTGGCCTATGAGGAATCGGAGCTGACGGGCCTGTCCGGCACGACGACGACCTTCCGCATGGCCCCGCAGCGAGTCGAGCTGGAGCGACGCGGAAAGGTTTCCTCGCGGATGGTGTTCGAGCCGGGCGTAGAGGATCGGTCGCTGTATGACATGGGCTTTGGCGCACTGATGATCGCCGTCCGCGCCGAGAAGGTCCGGCTGGATTTCAACGACAACGGCGGCAGCGCCAGCGTTTCCTACACCATCGACATCGAAGGGCAGGCCGCCGGCCGGATCGACTACCGGATTGACGTGCGGAAAAAGCAGACGCAATGAGGAAAAAACGATGAGCTTCCTATTTCATAAGAAAAAATCGCCGCTTCCGATGTGTACCCCGGCAGAATGGATGGCGCAGTGGAAGGCGCTGGTGCCGCCGGAGTGCCGCGACGTGCCGATCACGCTCGACGGCAAGACGGTCACGGCGTTCGTCTGCGTCAATCAGTTCGTGATGATGCTGCAAGACGGTCTGCTGATGGAGCGCAGCTTTTTCGACGTGTGCAGCTTCTTTCAGCGGGCGGGTTATCATGTCGTGTGGCTGATGCGCTGTGTGCAGGATATCCACAACGGCTATCTTAAGCTCCAATCCGCAACGGTGGGCAATGCACGCTGCAAATGGCTCTGGAAATCGCCCACGACGAACTTCGGCCGCTGGACGAGCGACAATTTCCACGCAACAATCCTCCTGCAATATCTGCAAATTCCGCAGGAGGGACTGGAGGACTGCCATGCGCAAATTTTGCAGCGCGTAACGTGGGCGGAAAGCGACGAGGCCGAGGAACTGGTTCCCGGCCGCACGAGCTTTATGACCGTCAACACGCCGGGCAGCCCTGCGGAGCTGCTGTCGTGGCTCAGTGGAAAAACGCTGAACCGCGTCAAAGAAACCTAAAAAGCAATCGCCCTGCCGAAATCCACGGCAGGGCGCTGTTCTTGGACAGGTTGTCGTCCTGCCATACTTCACAAAACGGAGGGACCCCTCATGAAACGAACAATCGCCCTGCTGCTGGCGGCAGTGCTGCTGGCCGGTGGGCTGTCCGCCTGCACCGCAATGACGAAGCCGATGGAATCGACGGCCGCGCCGGCCACGGAAGTCACCGCGCAGCCGGCGACGGAGCCACCGACCGAAGCCCCCACCGAGCCGCCCCTCACCCCGGAGGAGCAGTCCGTGCAGGACACGCTGGGCGGCATGACGCTGGAGGAGAAGCTCTGTCAGCTCTTTTTCGTCACGCCGGAAGCGCTTTCCGGCGGTACGGCCGTTCGGGAGGCAGACGAGGCGCTGTACGCCGGACTGGCGGCGTATCCCGTCGGCGGTGTCATTTTATTTGGCGATAATATTGCCGGCCGCGAGCAGGTCACGTCCCTGCTTTCCGGGATGCAGGGCGCGTCAAAAGTCCCGCTGCTGCTCGGCGTGGACGAGGAGGGCGGTCTGGTTTCGCGGCTGAGCGGCGCGGGCATCACGCAGCGCTACGACCCGATGGCAGTCTACGGCGCGGAGGGTACCACGGACCGCGTGGAGGAGATCGGCGGCGAGCTGGCGGCGGCGCTGCGCTCGGTCGGCTTTACCGTGGACTTCGCACCCGTCGCGGATATCGTGACGAATCCTAACAATACAGAAATCGGTTCGCGGTCGTTCAGCAGCGACCCCGCCGTTGCGTCGGAGATGGTCCGCGCGATGGTCCGGGGCCTGCAAAACGGCGGCTGCGGCGCGTGCCTGAAGCACTTTCCCGGCATGGGCAGCACGGAGGCTGATTCGCATTACGGAACATCCATTTCCCCTCGGACGCTCGACGAACTGCGGCAGAGTGAGCTGCTGCCCTTTGCGGCGGGCATCGACGAGGGGGTCGGCATGGTGATGGTGTCGCATATGTCGCTGCCGAACGCTCTCGGCGACGACACGCCCTGTGACCTTTCTCCGGAGATTGTGACGGGCCTGCTGCGCGAGGAGCTGGGCTTCAACGGCGTGGTCATTACCGATTCGCACGCGATGGCCTCGATCAGTGCGCGCTACGGCGCGGGCGAGGCAGCCCTGCTGGCCATTCAGGCCGGCTGCGACATCGTTCTCATGCCCGCTGACCTCGATGCCGCCGTCACCGCGCTCCTGCACGCCGTCAACAACGGCGAGCTGACCGAAGCCCGCATCGACGAAAGCGTCACCCGCATTCTGACACTCAAATACCGCTGCGGACTCCTTGCCCCTGCGGCAGAGTAAGCCTGCGGCCAACAGCTTTCCTTACACAGGGAAGCCAAGGCGCTGCGGTGCGGCGGAGACATCCCGCCCCGCGCAAAGACCAACCTTCGAAAAACGATCAAACGGTCGTCCTCGACGGCAAGGGCCTCGCGGTCGTTGAAAACTGGACGGACGCATGGGTCAATTCCGACACAACCATCAAGGGCGTGCCCTTTAAGAACGGCGCGGTGTTCTCTACAAAGGCCGATAACGCGGCTATTCGCTCGAAAGCTGCACCTTCTACGCCTGCGATCAGAGCAAGCTGACCTACACCGTTAACAACAGCCTGACCAACAGCGGTGCCGGTTGACGGCCCGTGCTACAACGGCGACGGCACCGAGGTCGCAGGTACTTATTCCAAATAACGCACTTCCAGTGCAAAGGGCATGAGGGGGCCTTCCTCATGCCCTTGCTTTTTCACTGTCGCCGGAACACCCATTTCATGCGCAGGGCGGGCTTTTTTCCCCCCACCCTACTGCGGTCTAGGACGTTTCTCGCTCACTGCCCATGCAGAGGCGGCGGAGGAGTTGGACGGTGAGGTCCCAGAGGGTCAGGCGTGGGATGCTTTCGGCGGCGACAATGGGGAGCTCCGCGAGGGTTTTATCCCCGGCGGCGACGGTCATCGTCCCGACCTGCTGCCCTGCCTCGACCGGGGCTTCCAGCTCCGGCTCCAGAACGACGGTTTTCGTCACCTGCGCCTGCACGGCCTTATCGATCAAAATCGGCGCACTCTGCTGCAAGACCGGCGTGAGCGCGTTCTGCGTCCCCAGCCGGACGGGAATCGGCGACAGCTCCTCCGGCGGCTCGGCGCTGATGAGAGCGTAGTTCGCAAAGCCGTAATCCAGCAGTGCCTTGGCCGACTGGAAACGATCGGTCGAGCTGGCGCAGTGCAGCACCACGGCGATCAGCTCGATGCCGTCGCGCTTGGCCGAGGCGGACAGACAGTGGCCCGCCGCCGAGGTATAGCCGGTTTTCAACCCCGTCGTTCCCTCGTAAAAGCGCACGAGCTTGTTCGTGTTCGACAGGCCGAATTTCCCGCCGCGCACGGTGTCCATCCAAATGGTCGTGTACTTGCGGATATCGTCGTGCTTCAGCAGCTCCCGCGACATAACAGCGACGTCGTGTGCGCTCGTCAGATGCTCGGCGGCGCTCGGCTCGTCGTCGAGGCCGGTGCAGTTGACAAAATGCGTGTCCGTCAGGTTCAGCTCGGCGGCACGGGCGTTCATCATCTCGACGAACGCGGCCTCGCTGCCCGCAATATGCTCGGCCAGCGCGGTGGCGCAGTCGTTGGCCGAGCTGACGACGACGGATTTTAACATTTCCTCCATGCCCATCTGCTCACCCGGCTCCAGATAGACCTGGCTGCCGCCCTTTCCGGCCGCGTGGTCGGAGGCCGTCACGGTATCGCCCCACGAAATTCGCCCGCTTTCCAGTGCCTCCATGACCAGAAGCAGCGTCATGACCTTCGTCACCGAGGCCGGCGCGAGCTTTTCGTGGGCGTTTTTTTCGTAGAGAATCGTCCCCGTGGCGGCATCCATCAGGATTGCGGACGGCGCGGCAATCTCCGGTCCCGCCGCCCGCACCGCCGGGACCAGTCCCAGGACAAGCAGCCCGGCCAACACGATACAAACAATACGCTGATACATAAAAATCCCCCCGCTTCAGCTTTGTACAAGCGTATGAAGCGAGGGCGGCGGTTATGCTGCGCAGATAAATTTTTTCGCGACGTGCGCGAAGGCGTCGGTATGTTCTCCGGCCTCGACGCGCAGCGGATGGGCAAACTCGATGGTGAACATCTCCATAAAGCTCTTGGCGTTCACGGTGCGGTCCCCATCGAGCACCATCACGTCGTAGGGCTGTAGGGTCGCCAGACTGACGAACTCTCTGATATCGCCTAAGGAAGCAAAACGAACGGTCATGCAGGTTCCTCCGAAAGATAGGACTATACTTTTGTCCCAAAACTTGGTACAATGGATATGCGCATATTATACCGTGAAATTCAACAAAAAAGCAAGTCGTTTTTTGTTCAATATTTCATCCCGCCAGACGGGATTTTTTGGAGAAAAGTAATGAAGTTTCGATTTTATACCCTCGGCTGCAAGGTGAATCAGTACGAAACGCAGGCAATGGAGCAACAATTGACCGCACTTGGCCACACGGCGGCCGAGGAGGGCGCGTGCGACGCGTACATCATCAACACCTGCACCGTCACGGCCGTCGCCGACCGGAAAAACCGCACGCTCATCCGCCGCCTGCGCCGGGAAAATCCGGATGCCATCGTCGCGGTCTGCGGCTGCTATGCGCAGGTCAGCACGGACGAGGTGCAGGCCCTCGGCGTGGATGTGATTTCCGGCAGCGGCGGACGGGAGGCGTTTTTGCAGCTTTTGCTCGATGCCGTGCGGACCCGCGACGGCGAAAAACGCGTCGCCGTGGATGAAGCACTGCGGCGCAGGGGCTTTGAGCAGCTCCCGGCGGGTGGCCTCTCCGAGCGGACCCGCGCCATGCTGAAGGTGCAGGACGGCTGCAACAATTTCTGCTCGTACTGCATCATCCCCTATGCGCGCGGGCCGGTGCGTTCGCTGCCGGTCGCCGAGGCCGTGGTGCAGGCGCAGCGGCTGGCCGCACAGGGCTACCGCGAGATTGTCCTGACCGGCATCGAAATTGCCTCGTGGGGCTGGGAATGGCGCGACGGCAACCGCTTTGTCACGCTGGCCGAGGCGATCTGCCGCGCGGTGCCGGACGTGCGCATCCGACTTGGGTCGCTGGAGCCGCGCATCGTGGACGAAGAATTCTGCTCCGCCCTGTCACGGTATCAAAATCTCTGCCCGCAATTCCATTTGAGCTTGCAAAGCGGCTCGGACACCGTACTGCGCCGCATGAACCGAAAATACGACAGCGCCCGCTATTTCGAGAGCGTCACGCTGCTGCACCGGTGGTTCCCGGGCTGCGCGATCACGACCGACCTGATCGTCGGCTTCCCGCAGGAAACGGAGGCGGAATTCGCCGAATCGCTGGCGTTCGCGGAAAAATGCGGCTTCGCGGCGATGCACGTATTCCCCTACTCCCGGCGCGACGGGACCCCCGCCGCCGCCATGCCCGGTCAGATTCCCAAAGCGGTCAAGGCCGAACGCGCCGCCGCCGCCGGAGAAATGGCGCGAGCGCTGCGCGAGAAATACGACACCGCCCTGCTCGGCTCGGTGCAGCCGGTGCTGTTCGAGCAGATGGAGGACGGCTTCTTCACCGGCCACGCGCCGAACGGCGTGAAGGTCTACGCCCACGGCGAAGGTTTACATAATATCATTCGCAACGTCCGCATCACCGCCCTTCGCGCCGACGGTGTGGAGGGAACGCCGGAGCCTGCGGGATGATGGGGAAACCGGGAAAATTACGATTGTTTTTATTGCGAAAATGTGGTAAAATAAAGGACAAATATTTTAGGCCGGGGTGGAAACGGCACGGCCTTGGAAACGGAGTGTGATGCTATGGCGATTTGCGTCAGGAGCGAGGTCAGTACGCTGAAAAGGGTTTTGTTGCAGCGTCCCGGCTGTGAGCTGGAGCAGCTCGTGCCGAATTCACTGGAGCGGCTGCTGTTCGACGACATTCCGTATCTGCACGGGGCGCAGAAGGAGCACGACCGCTTCGCCGAAATTCTGCGCGCGAACGGGGTCGATGTCGTGTATCTTTCCGATCTTGCCGCGCAGACGCTTTCGCAGAGCGACGCGCTGAAGGAGCGCTTCGTGGAGGATTTCATCCGGCGCAGCGGCGCGGTGGCCAATAGCTATCGCAAGGCGCTGACGGAGGTACTGCTGTCCCTGCCGACGGCGGACGAGCTGGTGTTCAAGACCATGACAGGCGTGCGCTTCGACGAGCTGCCGCAGCACGGGGTCCGTTCGCTGGCCTCGTTGCGCAACGATAAGACGCACTTTGTCCTCGACCCCATCCCGAATCTGTATTTCACGCGCGACCCCTTCGCCTCCATCGGCCATGGCGTGTCGCTGCACCATATGTATTCGATCACGCGCAACCGTGAGACGATCTACAGCGATTATATTCTGCATCATCACCCGGATTACACCGGGAAAGTGCCGTTTTACTACTCCCCCGACGAGCCGTTCACGCTGGAAGGCGGCGACGTGCTGAACCTGAGCGCGGATACGATTGCAGTCGGCATTTCACAGCGCACCATGCCCGAGGCGATCGAGCGCCTCGCACGGAATATTTTCCGCGACGAAACGGCTGCGATCCGCCGCGTGCTGGCCTTTGACATCCCCAGCACCCGCGCGTTCATGCACCTCGACACGGTGTTGACGCAGATCGACCGCGATAAGTTTCTTGTCCATCCGACGATTCTGGACAACCTGCAAATCTTCGAGCTGATCCCCGGCAAAAACGGCGAGCCGGAGGCACGGCGCGTGGGAGAATCGGTCGAAGCGGTGCTGGCCGAGGCCGTGGGTGTCGAGCAGGTAACACTCCTGCGCTGCGGCGGCGGCGACCAGATCGCGGCACAGCGCGAGCAGTGGAACGACGGCTCGAACGTCCTGTGCATCCGGCCCGGCACGGTCATTGCCTACGACCGCAACTACGTGACCAACCGTCTGCTGGAGAACGAGGGCATCGAGGTGCTGAAAATTCCCAGCGGCGAGCTGAGCCGCGGCCGCGGCGGCCCCCGCTGCATGAGTATGCCCCTTGTGCGGGAGTAAGCGCCCATCGGATTTCATTCGTAGGGCGCGATGCCCTCATCCCGCCGCTGCCGGTACTGTCAACGAGGGAATCGTGGCCAGTGATTCGTGGGCAGCTTCAAAGCCTCCCTCTGTGAGGGTAGCGAAGCGGCCTCGGCAGAGGGAGCCGCAGATGCCGCTGTCCGGAAATACAAAAATATATTGCAATTAGCAAATTACAGGAGTATTCACCTATGGAAAAATTGCTTGATCTGCTTTCCCATGCCGTTGGGGAGGCATTTGCGGCGGCGGGGTATCCTGCCGGGAACGGGAAGGTCACCGTTTCAAACCGGCCCGACCTGTGTGAATTTCAGTGCAACGGCGCGATGCCCACGGCGAAGCTGGCGCATAAAGCCCCGCTGCAAATCGCGACCGACGTGGCGCAGCAGCTACAGGACAGCGCCGTTTTCGCCTCGGCGGAGGCCGTCGCGCCCGGCTTTTTGAATCTGCGCGTGCGGGAGGACTATCTCGCCGCCCATCTGGAGCAGCTACGCGGGCTGGAAAAGCTCGCCCGCCTCGGCGCACCCACCGGCCGCCGCGTCGTGCTGGACTACGGCGGCCCGAATGTCGCTAAGCCCCTGCACGTCGGCCATCTGCGCCCCGCCATCATCGGCGAGAGCATCAAGCGCATCTACCGCTACTTCGGCGACGAGGTCATCGGCGACATTCATCTGGGCGACTGGGGCCTGCAAATGGGCCTGGTCATCGCGGAATTGCAGGAGCGCCACCCGGAGCTGCCGTATTTTGACCCGGATTTCACCGGCGAATACCCCACCGAAGCGCCCTGCACCGTGTCCGAGCTGGAGGAGCTATATCCCTTTGCCAGCGGCAAGAGCAAGGAAAATCCGGAATTTGCCGCCAAGGCCCATGCCATCACGGCGCAGCTTCAGGCACATCAGCGCGGCTATTATGCCCTGTGGCAGCGGATTTTGGCCATCTCTGTGGCGGATCTGAAGAAAAATTACGAGAACCTGAACGTCACGTTTGATGTCTGGAAGGGCGAAAGCGACGCAGAAGCCTACATCCCGCCGATGCTGGAGCGGCTGAACGCGATGGGCCTTTTGAAGGACAGCGACGGCGCGAAGGTTATCGAGGTGGCCGAGGAGGGCGATCGCAAGGAGATGCCCCCCTGCATCATGGTCAAGCGCGACGGCGCGACACTCTATGCGACGACCGACCTCGCGACGATTGTCCAGCGCATGGAGGACTATCACCCCGACAAGATTCTTTACGTGACCGACAAGCGGCAGAGCCTGCATTTTGAGCAGGTATTCCGCGCGGCCCGCAAGAGCGGCATCGCCCCGGCGACGACGGAGCTACAGCACATCGGCTTCGGCACGATGAACGGTAAGGACGGCAAGCCCTTCAAAACCCGCGAGGGCGGCCTTGTCCGACTGGAAACACTGATCGCCGATGTGACGCGCTATGTGGAGGACCGCATCGCGGAGAACCAGCTCGTCACCGGCGACGAGGCGCACGAAACGGCAAAGAAAATTGCCATCGGCGCACTGAAATACGGCGATCTGTCGAATCTTGCCACGAAGGATTACATTTTTGACTTGGAGCGCTTCGCCGCCTTCGAGGGCAACACCGGTCCGTATCTACTGTACACCATCGTGCGCATCAAGTCGATTCTGTCGCGCTACGGGAAGCCCGTCGATACGCTTTCCGTCGCTCCGGCGGATAATGCAAGCGCCAAGGCCTTGCAGCTCACGCTCTCGCAGATGCCCGATCAGCTCGCCATGGCCTACCGCGACAGCGCCCCGAACGCCGTCTGCGCCTACGCCTACGAGGTCGCGACCGCCGCGAACAAATTCTATCACGAAACCCGCATTCTCTCCGAGCCGGACGAAGCAAAGCAGCGCGGCTATGTCGCCCTTGCGGCACTGGCCAAGCGCGCGCTGGAGGAGTGCATCGACCTGCTCGGCTTCGAGGCCCCGGACCGGATGTAAAGCCGGCGCTATCGATAGATGCCTGTAGGGGGCGGCGTCCCCGACGCCCCGAGTGCAGGCAGTATCGATTAGTGAATAGTGACTAATATAATGGGTGTACGGGGGAAACCCCTCAGTCAGCCTCCGGCTGACAGCTCCCCTTTCAGGGGAGCCAACCGCTGCGGCGGGGACGGCGCGATGAGGGCATC
>OIZL01001342.1_pt1 | contig 13557 bp, 9 predicted proteins | sample 1588541 | NCBI WGS metagenome assembly OIZL01 (sample SAMN03283285) | human gut metagenome | biome: human-associated habitat; material: feces | host: Homo sapiens | place: Peru | collected 2012 | reverse complement strand
TATTTTGAGGCTTTCGTGGATCAGAAATGATTCAAATAAAGAGAAAGGAGGAAAAACCCATGGAAAACTGTAAGGTGATCGCCATCACCAATCAGAAGGGCGGCGTCGGCAAGACGACGACCGCAGTCAATCTCGGCGTGGGACTTGCAGGCTCCGGGAAACGGGTCCTGCTGGTGGATGCTGATCCGCAGGGTAGCTTAACGGTGAGCCTCGGCATAAAGAACCCCGACGAGCTGGATGTATCGCTGTCGTCCCTTATGCAGTCGGTCATTGATGATGAGCCGCTTGCGGAGGGTGCAATTATCCGGCACCAGGAAGGTGTGGATTTGCTTCCCTCGAACATTGAGCTCTCCGGTATGGAAACAGGTCTGTTCAATGTCATGAGCCGTGAGTATGTTCTGAAGAACGCCATCGACGGCATGAGAAAGAGCTACGACTACATTCTGATTGACTGTATGCCCTCGCTGGGTATGATGACGGTCAATGCGCTGGTTGCGGCAGACAGTGTGATTATCCCGTCTCAGCCGAACTTCCTGTCAACCAAAGGTCTTAACCTGCTTCTGCGCTCCATTTCAAAGATCAAGCGGCAGATCAATCCGAGGCTGAAGATTGACGGCATTTTGCTGACGATGGTGGATAACCGCACCAACAACGCCAAGGCGATTATTTCTTCGCTTCGTTCTACCGTGGGAGAGAACATCCGCGTGTTTCGTTCCGAGATTCCCTTTTCGGTAAGAGCTGCGGAGTGCAGTCTTTCCGGAGAGAGCATCTTCTCTCACGACAGGAACGGCAAGGTCGCAGCAGCGTATGAGGATCTGACGAAGGAGGTGACAGAGCTTGAAGAGCGTGCAAAAAATCGATCTGGGCCTGACTGGGTACGATGAGCTTTTCATGAATGACGCGGAGCGAAAGGAAAACAAGCTCCCGCGCATTTATGATATTCCTCTCTCGGAGATCGACGATTTCCCCGACCACCCCTTCAAGGTGAAGCTGGACGAGGATATGGAACAGCTTGTTCAGAGCATCAAGGAGCGCGGGATCATCACCCCTGTCACCCTCCGACCGAAGGAGGATGGGCGGTACGAGATCGTATCGGGGCATCGCAGAAAGAAGGCCTGCGAGCTTGCCGGGTTTGATACCGTGAAAGCCGAGGTGCGGGAGATGACCCGTGATGAGGCCATCATTCTAATGGTGGAATCGAACCTGCAGCGCTCTGTGATACTGCCCAGTGAAAAAGCTTTTTCGTACAAGATGAGGCTGGAAGCTATGAACCGACAGGGACAGCGCAGTGATTTAACTTCGACACCAGTGGTGTCAAAGTCCCGGTCTAACGAAGAATTGGGCAGTGAGCACGGTGAAAGCCGCGAACAGGTGCGGCGCTATATTCGTCTTACAGAGCTCATTCCGGGACTGCTGGATTTGGTTGACGAGGGACGCATTGCGTTCAGACCGGCGGTGGAGCTTTCGTACCTGCAAAAGGAGGAACAGAGCGCCCTGCTGGAGCAAATCTCCTACGCCGATGCCACGCCGTCCCTCGCCCAGGCCATTAAGCTGAAGCGGTTCTCCCAGGACGGAAAGCTGAATAACGAGGTCATCGAGTCGATTATGAGCGAGGAAAAGCCGAACCAGAGGGAGAAGATCAACATCAAGTACGCCGAGGCCAGAAGGTTTATCCCTGCCAGCGTTCCTTACGAAAAAACCGGTGAGTATATTCTAAAAGCGCTGGAATATTATCACCGGTATCAGGAAAGGCAGAAAAGTCGAAATGACGCAAGATAGGTTCTTCGCCAAGGGGGCAGTCTACCCTTTTGACGCTGCGTCAGCGCCGTTCCCCCTCTCACACTCTCCCCCTCATTTACCGGCAATACCAGCTCAAAAGGAAAATATACAGGCGGCACAATTGAAGAAAACCAAGTGCATTCGTACAATATGAGAAAAACAGTCATAGGAGGTCATCCCATGAAAAAGAATCTCATGTTGTGCGCGCTCCTGCTTTCTGTATTGCTTTCCGGATGCGCCGCAGAGCCATTGCAAGGGCAAACAGCAGGAAACACACCGAAAGCTCCAACGCCGCAGGAAGAAACGCCTACTTCCTTTGAGCCGGTATCCACAGATTCAAGCGCTCCCACCGAAGTCCCGACAAAAGCTGCTGATCCAACAGCTTGCATACCAAATGAGGACAAGCACGATAGCAGCCCGAGCTTTTCTTCTGAGCCGGTAAGCGCACCCACAGAATCGAATGCGCCGACACCGGAGGAAGACCGGCAAGCACCCGTGCTTCCGGAGAAGCCGGAGGAAACAGAAAGCCCCACAGAGGAACCGTCCGTTCCTGTGATAACCGAGCCGGAGCCGACTCCGGAGCCCGAGCCCGCATTTGATATCGACTACTGGATTTCTTACGCAAAAAGCATAGCGGTGAGCTTGGGGCTGACCTTGGATAGCTCAGCAACCGATTGCTGGGACAATCCGATCACCGCAAAGCCGACCTGCATCTATCTGGAGAGAGACATCCGCTCCCGCCTGAACAGATATGCAAAGGATGAGACGATAACCACTGTCTGGATCTGGTACGAATGCGTCGGCACAAGCAGCTACCTGATCTATATCGGGTACGCATAAGCATCAACAAATCAATACACCGAAATGAGCATCGTGGAAGCACGGTGCTTTTTTCACGCCTTGAAGGAGGACAGAACGAATGAAGAAGATTTTCAAAAGAGGAATGTCGGGGCTGCTTGCAGTCCTTATGGCATTCACCCTGCTTGCAGGCTTTGGCACGACCACAGCCTTCGCCGCAAGCGAAACGGCGGAGTCCTATATGATTTCCTTCCCCCGTGACGGGGACGCAGCTCAGATTTACTCTGCGGACGCATGGGGTCACTCCGCGAAAAGCTATATGAACGGCTGGGCAACAGGTTCCAGCAACTATACCACCCTGCACTGCATGGATTCCTTCGACGGGAAGGTGTGCTACTGCATCGAGCCCGGCCTTTCCCGAAATGTCGGCGATACCTATTACGGCTTCGGTGAGGATTTCTGGGATAACTATCCCAGCCAGTACAACAACACCATCGAGCCGGACGATATTAAGCTGCTGCTGGGCCGTATCATGCAGTATGGCTATCAGGGCAACCTTTCCACCTCGTGGAGATCGCAGAACGATTCCGATGCGGATAAGCTGGCCCACGCCTTCGCTACCCAACTGCTCGTTTGGGAAACGGTTGTGGGCGAGCGCGATGCAGACTTTGACCATGTGAGCACCGGCGGCTATGACGCGATCCTGTCGCTGGTTTCCACCAATCACCCGCTGTATAGCCGAATCATGGACTATTACGACAGCATCGAGTACAGCGTACAGAGCCATGCCGTTTGCCCCAGCTTTATGAGCAGAAGCAGCGGCGGCGCAAAGACCATTGAGCTTGCGTGGGATGGCAGTCAGTACATTGCCGAGCTCACGGATACCAACCGTGTACTGTCGCAGTTTACCTTCTCCGCCAGTGAGACGGGCTTTCATTTCAGCGTGTCGGGCAATACGCTCACCATCACCACCGATACGGCTCCTACCGGCAATGTGACGATCTCCGCAAGTCGAAGCGCTTCCCGCTGCGGCGTTCTTGTTTGGACGGACTATAAGTACGGCCCCAACGGCGGCGTTCAGGATACCATCACCTATACGGCCTCCGTCAGCGACCCTGTAAGAGCGTTTCTCAAGCTGAAGGTCAGCTATGGCGGCGCTAAAATCATCAAGACCAGCGAGGACGGCAAGGTGGACGGCATTACCTTCACCATCACCGGCGAGGGCGTCAATCAGACCGTTACCACCGACCGAAACGGTGAAATTCGCATCGACAATCTGATGCCCGGCACCTATACCGTCACTGAGCAGAGCTATGACAAGTATGTGCCCCAGGAAAGTCACCGTGTTACCGTGCTTGCCGGCCAGACGGCGACGGTTTCCTTCAATAATGTGCTCCGCCGCGGCGAGCTTACCGTGACCAAGACCTCCGAGGATGGCCTAAATCAGGGGGTGAAGTTCCACCTTTTTGGAACCTCTCTCAGCGGTCTGCCTGTAGATGAATACGCCGCCACCGATGAAAACGGTGTTGCGACTTTTAAGGATGTGCTTCTCGGCACCGGCTACACGCTGGAGGAGATGGACACCGCCATTCGCTATGTGGTTCCCGACAGTCAGAGCGCCGCAGTGGAGTGGAACAGTGTAACCAATAAGAGCGTTTCCAACATCCTCAAAAAGTTCAATGTCACTGTAACCAAGAGCGACTGTGAGACCGGAACGGAGCAGGGCGACGCTTCGCTTGCCGGTGCCGCCTACGGTATTTTTAAGGGCGATCAGCTTGTGGATACCTACTACACCAACGAGAACGGCCAGTTCACCACCGGCTATTATGTCTGCGGCGACGACTGGACGATTCGCGAACTCAGCCCCTCCGAGGGCTATCTGCTGGACGGCACCGTTTATCCTGTCGGTGCAGAGGCGGCCAATTACACCGTTGAGCTGAACGCTGCGCCTGCTGTGGCTGTTGCCGAGCAGGTGCAGAAGGGCAATATCGCCATCATCAAGCACTCGGATAACGGCGATACGCAGATCGAAACTCCCGAAGAAGGTGCTGTGTTCGCTATCTATCTGAAAGCGGCAGGCAGCTATGAGGCGGCAAAGGATACGGAGCGGGACTATCTGACCTGCGATGAAAACGGCTTTGCCCAAAGCAAGAATCTGCCCTACGGCGTGTATACCGTGCATCAGGTCTCCGGCTGGGAGGGCCGTGAGCTGATGAGCGACTTTGATGTGTTTATTGCTAAGAACGGCGAGACCTACCGCTACCTCATCAACAACGCCAACTTCGAGTCCTTCATTAAGGTCATCAAGGTGGACGCGGAGACCGGCAATACCATTCCCTATGCGGGTGCGGGCTTCCAGATCTTTCGTCCGGATGGCTCCAAGGTGGAAATGACCTTTACCTATCCGGAGGTTACCACCATCGACACCTTCTACACCAATGACGCCGGCATGCTCATCACGCCGGAGAAGCTGGAGTTTGGCAAGGGCTACTCCCTCAAGGAGGTCTCCGCTCCTTACGGCTATGTGCTCAGTCATGAGGCGGTCAAGTTCGATGTGACCGAAGAGAATTCCACCGAGGAAAGCGGCGTGACGGTTGTTGCAGTGAAGCTGGGCAACTACGCGCAGAAGGGCATCATCAAGATTTCCAAAACCGGTGAGGTGTTTGCCTCTGTTACGGCGGCGGACGGGGTCTATCAGCCGGTCTATACGGTGCAGGGACTTGCGGGAGCAACCTATGAGATCAAGGCAACGGAGGACATCTACACTCCGGACGGTACGCTGCGCTGCAGCGCCGGCGAGGTGGTGGATACGGTGACCACCGGCGCAGATAGCATGGCGGAGAGCAAGCCGCTGTATCTGGGAAAATACGAAATCACCGAGATGAAAGCCCCCGACGGCATGGTCATTAACAAGGACGCCCATACCGCAGAGCTTGTCTATGCCGGGCAGGAGATTGAGATCACCGAAACCGCTGCCAGCTTCTGCAATGACAGACAGAAGGCGCGGATTTCTCTTTCCAAGGTGCTGGAGCAGAACAAGCAGTTCGGTATCGGTATGAATAACGAGCTTTCCGCCGTGACCTTCGGCTTCTATGCCGCCGAGGAGCTTACCGCAGCAGACGGTTCCGTCATTCCTGTGGACGGTCTCATCGAGATCATGTCCCTTGATGAAAACGGAAAGGCTGTGCTCAAGAGCGATGTTCCCTTCGGCAGCTACTATGTCAAGGAAATCAGCACCGATAGCCACTATATGCTCTCTGATGAGAAATACCCTGTGACCTTCGCCTATGCCGGTCAGGAAATCCCCGTTGTGGAGCTTGCCATCAATGACGGAAAGAGCATTACCAACGAGATGATCTACGGGGAAATCCACGGCATGAAGAAGGATGAGGACGGCAAGGCTCTTGCCGGGGCTACCATCGGTCTGTTCCTTACTGACGGCACAGAGCCTATCCTGACCACCGTTTCCGCAGAGGACGGCAGCTTCACCTTTGCGGACATCCCTTATGGCGAGTATGTGGTTCGTGAAATCGCTGCACCGGAGGGCTATGTGATGGATGACACGCCTTATAGCGTGAAGGTAGATCAGAACGGTGCTGTGATCGAGATTGAGATCACCAACAAGCTCATTCGCGGCAGCGTTCAGCTGACCAAGGTGGATAAAGACTATCCCGACCACCATCTGAGCGGTGCAATCTTTGAGGTATACCGTGACGGAAAGCTCGTGGATCAGATGGAGGAGCTGTCCGACGGCGTCTACAAGCTGGACAATCTGCCCTACGGCGATTACACGCTGAAGGAAACTGAGGCCCCCAAGGGCTTCTTCCTTGATGAGAAGACCTACAGCTTCTCCGTTAAGGAAAACGGCAAGACGGTCATCGTGGAAACCGAGGCCGGAAAGGGCTTTGTCAACCAGGCACAGACCGGAGGCATCCGCATTGAAAAGACTTCGGATGACGGCGTACTGAAGGGCTTCACCTTCCGCGTGGAGGGCTCGGATATTACCGGCAATGCCTTCAGCAAGGACTTCGTGACCGATGAAAAGGGCCAGATTCACATTGATGGCCTGCGCATCGGCGATTATGTGATCTCCGAGGTATCCAACAAAGCCAACGAAAAGTATGAGCTTCCCGCAAATGTCACCGTAACCGTTCACGAAGGAAAGACGGTCGTTGCCAAGTTCCATAACAAGCTCAAGCCTGTTACGGATATCCCCAAGACCGGAGATACCACCAATATGCCTCTTTGGGCGGCACTTGCCGGCATCTCTGCAATCGGCGCAGGTGCGGCGGCCTTCTTTACCTTCCGCAAAAAGAAGGAGGTAGGCAAGCATGAACGCTAAGGTCATTATCGGCATCGGTCTTGTGGTGTTTATTATCGCAGGGCTGATCGTTCTTCGCCTGAAGAACAGAAAGTAAAACGGCAAGGGGCGGCATCTTTTTACAGATGCCGCCCCGCTTATAAAAGGAGACGCTATGGAAGAGACAAGAAAAATCGGAGATTATTCCGTAAAGTATTCCATGTATATCGGGCACAAGGATATTGCTCTGGGCGAGAATCCCAACGCCGACAAGGATGAACGGTATATGTGCTGCTTCGTAGAGACCAACGCCATTTTCGAGCGCTATTCCGGAGTGCTGGTCAGCGACGATTTTGCAGAGATTGCAAAGGTGTTCGGCCAGCGCGTAGCGGATGCAGCCGAGGAGATTATTCAGGAAAACGAGAGAGCCTGTCAGGAGGTCGGCATAAATGAGGAACTCATGGCAGAAAGCTGCGCGCCAGTTTCCTACAAAGATTCCATTGAGAACAAGGTGGTTGTCATCAAGGGCAGCATTCTCCGGCCTGAGTTTCGCCACGCCAATCATCAGCTTATGTTGTGTACCGGCGGCTTCGGCGCGCAGGCAAATGCGCGAGGCCGTACCTGCTACTGTATTTCTCTGTACGACGGGAGAAAGACCTCCTTTTACCGCACGGATTTTCTCGGCGTCATGGATGAAAAGAAGCTTCCCGAATGGGCGCAGAAGGGCTTGGAGAAAGCAAAAGAGATGCACGCGCAGGAAAAGAAGCCGGCTAAAGAAAGAGGTGACGCAAGATGATCGAGTATGAAAAAAGAGCAATGATCGAGGCGGAGGACAAATATACCTTTCGCCAGAGCACGCAGATTTCCATGCAAACCGGACTGATCGGCCACCTCCGGGCTGATATGGACACGGACGGCAACGGCTTTTTCAGCAGTTGGTTTGACTTCCGGGAAGAGCTGAAAACCGACGAGTTCAAGGCGGAGTTTGATGATGTAATCAACTCTCTGCGTGAGGAAGGCGACATTCTTCATAACCGCAGGGCGCTTGCCAAGTACTGCTACTGCACCCCACAAAGCCGTATGCAGGAGGAGCCGGGTTACTATGGTGTTCGTGTGGACACCGAAAAATATGCCTATCTTCTGCGCCTGAACCCGGACAGAGGCGAGTACAACCTGTACTGCTATTGCTATCGCCGGGATTGGCTCGATCAGCACCTGAAGGACGCAGAGAAAGGAATCCGTTTTATTGACAGCCATTACAAGGAGCTGTTTCGCATTCCGGATGGCGGCAAGGTGAAAATCCACTATTCGTGGAATGAAGACCAGATTCGCACCTGCCGGTATATCGACGACTACCATGTGGAGATCGGGAGCAACCTCTATCACATCTGTGAGTTTGCCGAGCGCATGGAATACGGCGGCCATACCTGCGAGCCGGTTCGGGACAACCTGCCCGAGCAGTGCTACAGCGTCCTTTCCGGCAGCGACGAAATCATTATCATCAATCGCGGTGAAAAGGGCTATTTCAAGACGGACATTCCCGTTACCGACAAGGACGAAGCCCGGAACATCGTGAACGAGTACAACACAAAGCTCGGCGTCAGCCGAGCGCAGGAAGAAGCGATGAAGGCCGGTTCTATGTTCGGCTTTCAGGTGCCCGCCGCTGACCCGAGAAATTATGACGCAGACGGAAAGCCTGTGATGCCGAAGGACAGAGGTGATGCACGATGAGTGAGAGCGATTATCGCATCTGGTCTAATGCCGACCTTGACTATGAGGAGTGGAAGGACTGGATGGAGGAAGAATATCCGGCGCTTTCCGATGACGAGCGCGTCGCCATGATGTATGAGGAAAACGGGCATTATCTTGAGGACGAACGGCTCAATCTGGACATCCAGCTTTCTCAGCCCATTCTGGTTGTTGCCGATCTGGGGCTCTGGAATGGCAGGCGCATGGGATATAAGGAAATTCCAAGCGGCAATATCCGCGACTGCCTTTATTCCGACTACGACTACACCACCTGGTATGTGGACCGAAACGGAGACTTTCGGTGCGATGATACCCACCATGACGGTACGAACCATTATCTCTATCGGGTGTATAAGGACAAAATTTCGGAGGCGCAAAAGGACCGGCTCAAAGAAAAAATCTACAACGGCACAGCCACCAGGGCAGACATTGTCCGTGTCACCTGCAGACTTGGCGATGAGATCGGAAAAGTGTACGGCTGGAGCTTTCCAACCAGGCAGAGAGAGCGAGGTGAGGCACGATGAACAACGCACTGCCGAGCGAAAGTTATATTGCCAGACTGGACTATTTGGCTTTCAACGGAAAAGTTTGCAGCAGCGTTGAGTACAGCGACGAGCAGCGCTTCCTAGCAGACCTGAAGGAGTCGCTCTATCACGGTGTTCCGCTGTGCGTCGTGCTCTACCGAGACCGGAACGGCAAGACGATTTCTCGTGCGTTTCTGAACGCCCTGGATACACTGCCAAAAGGACTTTTCATAGAGGACAGTTCCCACAGAAAGCCGAAGGAAAGGGGTGAAGCACGATGAGGGTAAATGCCATGACAGAGAAATTTGAGGATGTAACCGTTCTGGGGCATCCCATGCTTTTTACCTGCCTGCGGGTAGACCGTGACACTGTTCCGCAGGGCATGTATATGTACGAGGTTCGCCACGATGATGACCAGCAGGGTGAGCCGGTTCAGATTGCCAACTGGATCATGGTGAATCATTGGGGAACGCTGATTTCCAACAAACCCGTCCGCTTGGAGCCCCGACCGGATGGGAGAAACGCCTACCGCGACATTGATCCCGAAACAGATTGGAACTATGAGGGCACGCTTACTACCGTGAAGGAGTACATGGAGAAGAACCTACCAGCGGTTCATAAACAAAAAGAACACGAACCTGCGAGATAAGGAGAAGCTATGGATAAGAAGAAAGCCATCTGCGAGTATCTCCGTAAAAATCATATTGGCAAAGAAAATGCCATCCACAGCAAGGAGCTTGAAAAGCTGTTTCTGCTTGACGGACGAAATATTCGCCGCAAGATCAGCGCCTTGCGACAGGATGGCTTTCCTATTTGCAGCGATGAAACGGGCTACTATTACGCAGATAACCAGAAAGAGATCAATACCACCGTCTACCGGTTGAATGAGTTGGTGACCAAGGTGTCCAACGCCAGAACCGGGCTTTTATTTGCCTCGATCCTCGGAGAGAATGCGCAGACCGTTGAGGTCACGATCAAAGTAAGATAAGGAGGGAGTTCCCATGCCGAGCAAATACAGAATCATTTTGGAGATGGCGTCCCAGACTGCCAGGGATATCGCCTCCAATGCCGACCGATATACCGACTTTCTGATTACGGCGGCAAGCAACTACAAATACAGCTTTAAGGAGCAGCTGCTCATCCATGCGCAAAAGCCGGATGCAACGGCGTGTGCGGAAATCGACACATGGAATAAACTCGGCAGATGGGTAAACAAGGGCACGAAGGGTATCGCCCTGCTGATCGACAGAGATGTTCCCTACAAGCTGAGACATGTCTTTGATATCTCCGACACCAACAGCCGTGCCGGAAGGAACATCACCCTTTGGCAGATGAAGCCGGAGTACGAATATGCGGTATCGGAAAGCCTTCAGGCCAGCTTCGGCGATGTGGAGGAGCCGCGAGATTTCCCGCACCTTCTCATGGATATTTCCGGTTATGCCGTGGAGGATAATCTTTCAGATTATCTCATGGAGCTGAACGCTGTCAAAGCTGGCAGCTTTCTGGAGGAGCTGGATGACACAAGCCTTGAGGCGTGGCTGAAAACCACGCTGAAAAGCAGCGTCGCTTTTATGGCGCTCTCCCGTGCAGGTTATGAGCCGAGGCGGTATTTTGACCGAGAGGATTTCAGCCATCTCTTTGATTTCAACACCGTGGAGGTCATCTCCGTACTCGGTGCCGCAGTCAGCGATATTTCCGAAATGGTCATCCGGGAAATGGGCGAAACCGTCAGGGAAATGGAGAAGGAGGAACAGCGGAAAATTCGTACATTTGCGCAGTACGGTTCTTCTGCGTATCATAATAACCGAACAGAAAACAAGGAAAGGAGCAACGAATATGGAACTGACCTATACGATGCAGGGGGATTATCTGATTCCCGATCTGACCGTACCGGAGAGCCCGAAGCTTGGGAAGTATGGAATGCTGCGGCGGACCTTCCTCCGCGAGCATCGGGATGGGTTCTACACCGGGATGCTGCTGAGCGGGACCTTGAACAGCCATCTGCAGGAGGTGGACGAGCAGGCGCAGAAGATGCTGGACGACCTGACCGAGCAGATGAAGGTGCTGAACGGAGTGACGGAGCAGCTGAAGGCGGAGGACCAGATGCGGTGGGTGCAGATGATGAACGCCATCCGACACTCGGCGGAGGAAGTGATTCTGAACGACCTGATCTACGCGTAACACTTCCCACAGTTGAACAGCAACAGGAAATTATCGCAGAAGCGGAGGAAGAAAAGTCCTCCGCTTTTGCTATTTCTCAAGAGGATATCGACGCAGTTCTGACACGGGGCAGCGGCATCCACCATGGAAAATTCCGTATCTATGAGCAGTTTCTCAAACAGGATTCTTCCGAGAACAATATCGCCTTTTTGAAAAACGAATATGGCATCGGCGGTGCGTATCCTGCAATTTCCGGCAGAAATCTCGATGAAAGCCACGACGCTAAGGGAATCAAAATCAGCAGAGGCAGAATCTCTCAGCCCGATGCAGAAGTGCTTTTGCGGTGGAATAAGGTCGAGAAGCGGATCGGAGAGCTAATCCGAGCCGACCGCTACCTGAGCCAAGCGGAGAAGGATTACTATCCCGCCTACCGGGAGCAGGCAGAGGCTCGGAAGAAACGAGGCGAAATCTCTGAGGAGTTCCGGTCGATTGTCTATGATTACAATGACTTCGTGACGCAGCTTGGTGAGGAAAGCAAAGCGCTGAATCTGTATTATTTGTCAAGCTGCTGGAGCGCGTTCAGCGTGGGCGAAAAGAAAATGCACGCCCGTACTGCGGAGGGTGACTTCATCCTCCCCATGATGCGCGAGGCAATGAATGCGATCATTGCGGACAACACCCACCTGACTGCGCGATGCGAAGCCATGCTGGAAGCGCTGAACAGCGATGAGGCAAGGCCTTTTGAGCCGACCTTTGATGAGCTGAACCCTCCTCCGGAGCCCCGGAAGGAATACCGCTATCATCTTGGTGATACAGTCTATATCGGCACACAGGAATACGAGCTGCTTTCTTTTGATGAGAAGAAGGTCGTTCTCTTTGATATGCAGTTCCCGCTGTTTAACAAGGAGCTGACCCGTGAGGAGTTCGATAACCGGCTCAAAGAAAATCCGCTGAATGACAAGTTGCTGCAAGTCGTGGAAGAACCCCCTGTCGCAGACGATGTAGAGGCAGACCGGGAGGAACAGCAGGCACCCAGTGTGCAGGAGACGGAGTTCCTATCCGATGAGGAACTGGATACGCTGCCTATCAGCACTGTCAAGGACGGCGAGGTCGTGACCTATCCCAATGCGGAAGCGTTGCTGGATGGGCAGGAAGCCGAAGCGTCCCTTGCTCCGCCTCTGCAGGTGAAAAGGAGCTCTAAGGTGCAGCCTCATGTGCTGCACCCGGAGATCAACACCGAGTACCGAACCAACTTCCGAATTGAGAACGACGACATCGGCGTGGGCACACCGCTGGAACGGTTCTATCACAATATCCGTGCCATTCAGCTTCTGAACAAGCTGGACGCTGAAAACCGATTGGCAACACCCACAGAGCAGCGTGTGCTTGCCGATTATGTGGGCTGGGGCGGGCTCTCTGAGTTCTTCAAGGAGGAAAATCCTCATTATAGCGAGCTGAAGAATGTGCTTTCCGATGAGGAATATGCGTCGGCAAGAGAATCCACGCTGACGGCCTTCTATACGCCGCCCGTGGTGATCAAGGCAGTGTACAGCGCATTGGAGAACATGAGCTTTCAGACCGGCAATGTGCTGGAGCCCTCCTGCGGCATCGGCAATTTCATGGGGCTTGTTCCCGAAAGCATGAATGACGCGAAGTTCTACGGCGTGGAGCTGGACAGTATTTCCGGGCGGATCGCCCAGCAGCTGTATCAGAAAAACAGCATCGCAGTGCAGGGCTTCGAGAATACAAACCTTCCCGACAGCTTCTTTGACGCTGCAATCGGCAATGTCCCCTTCGGGCAGTTCAAGGTGCCTGACAAACGCTACGATAAGCAAAACTTTCTCATTCACGATTATTTCTTTGCCCGCACCTTGGATAAGGTCAGACCTGGTGGCGTGATTGCCTTCATCACCTCAAAGGGCACGCTGGATAAGGAAAATCCCAATGTCCGAAAGTATATTGCGCAGAGAGCTGACCTCCTCGGTGCTATCCGGCTGCCGAATGATACCTTCAAGGCCGCTGCCGGAACGGAGGTTACTTCGGACATTATCTTCCTCCAAAAGCGTGACCGATTGGTGGATATTGAGCCCGATTGGGTGCATCTGGCCACCGACGCCAATGGCATCCGGATGAACGCCTATTTTGTGGACAACCCTGAAATGGTGTTGGGCGACATGCAGATGGTCAGCGGCCCCCATGGCATGGAGTCCGCCTGTATTGCCTATGAAAATGCAGAGCTTGGCGACC
>OIZL01001338.1_pt1:0-12500 | contig 13607 bp, 14 predicted proteins | sample 1588541 | NCBI WGS metagenome assembly OIZL01 (sample SAMN03283285) | human gut metagenome | biome: human-associated habitat; material: feces | host: Homo sapiens | place: Peru | collected 2012 | reverse complement strand
ATGAAAATTGAAGACAAAGTAAGAAGTCTAATCGAGGACAAATTAAATGCAAAAGATATATTCATTTACAAAATCGAATATATTAAAGAAGATGGAAACAACTTTCTAAGAATAACCATTGATAAAAAAGAAGGTGTCGACATCGATACCTGTGTTGAAGCATCAAAAATAATTAATCCCATATTAGACACAAACGACATATTAGAAAGCAGTTACATACTAGATGTAACATCGAAAGGAATAGGTGATAACTAATGGACGGAAAAGAATTTTTACAAGCCCTAGAAAACATTACAAAAGAAAAAGGAATAGACAAATCAGTTGTTTTAGAGGCAATGGAAGCAGCACTAAATGCAGCCTACAAGAAAAACTTTAATTCACTAACCAATAGCCGTGTTACTATTGATGAACACACTGGGGAAATCAAAGTATTTTCATACAAAACAGTCGTAGAAGAAATTGAAAACGAAAAAACAGAAATTACACTAGAAGAAGCACAAAAAATCATTCCAAACATTCAAATAGGAGAAACCATCGAAAACGAAGTAACGCCAAAAGATTTTGGTCGTGTTGCCGCATCTACGGCTAAACAAGTCGTAGTACAAAAAATAAAGGAAGCCGAAAAAAATTCATTAATGGAAGAATTTGAGGACAAACAAGATGAGCTAATGATGGGAATTCTCTCAAGAGAAGATGAGCATAACTATTTTGTAGACTTAGGAAGAACTCATGGTATACTTCCAAAAAACGAAACCATTCCAGGTGAGAAACTAGAAATGGGTTCACAAGTTCGTGTTTATATCTCAAAAGTAGACTTTGGACCAAAAGGACCATTTATTCTATTATCAAGAACTCACTATGGTTTCTTGAAAAGACTACTAGAAAACGAAATACCAGAATTAGAAGATGGCACAATTATGCTATATTCAGTAGCAAGAGAAGCGGGTATTAGAAGTAAAATTAGCGTTTACACAACTAACCCTAATGTTGATCCAATCGGTGCTATTATAGGTGAAAAAGGTAATAGAATTTCCCGTATTCTAAAAGAATTAAATGGTGAAAAAATAGATGTTGTATTATACGATAAAGATCCAATAACATTTATAAAAAATGCACTAAGTCCAGCGAAAAACATTGAAGTTGTCATTGAAGATCCAAAGAAAAAAGAAGCAAGTGTTATAGTTGATGACGACAATCTATCATTAGCAATCGGTAAAAAAGGACAAAATGTAAAGCTTGCAGCTCGCCTTACTCATTACAAACTAGAAATACTAAAAAAGAGTGAAATTAATAATGAAAAAGAAAATGACAAAGTAAGTGATACCGATGAAAACTAAAAAAATACCTCTTAGAAGTTGCGTAGTTTCCAAAGAGAAATTACCAAAACAAGAGTTAATCCGTGTTGTAAAAAACAAGGAAAACGAAGTATTCATTGATTTAACAGGTAAAGCAAATGGCAAAGGTGCTTACATCAAAAAAGACCTAGCCATCTTAGAAAAAGCTATCAAATCCAAAGCCCTAGAAAAACATCTTGAAACAAAAATAGAAAACAGTATATATGAAGAATTGAAAATTATTATAAATAAATAGGAGGTGATATCTATGATGAGTGTATTAGAATACGCTTTAGATATTAATAAAAATGTTAATGAAGTTATTACCCTTTGCAAAAAACTAGGTATTAAAGTCAGTAGCGAAAACGATATATTAGAAGATGAAGATATTATTTTGCTAGATAATGAAATAGCAAATGAAACTCCTTTAGACAACGAAGCTCAAGAAAATGAAGACAAACAAGAAGAAATAGAAGAAACTATGGAAGAATTTACTGATTCATATTATGATGAACTAGAACCAGTCGAGGATATTCATAAAGAGACAACAAAAAAACATTCAAAGAAAAACAAGACCAACAAAAAAGGGACTCCAAAAGAATTTAAAGATAAAAAAGAGTTCAAAGACAAAAAGAAAGAAATGTATAAAAACAAAGAAAAACTAAAAACTAACGACATCCAAAACGAAAACATCATTTTATATAAAGAAGGCATGACAGTGAGTGATCTAGCTTTATCTTTAAACATCAGTGTCAGTGAAATTATCAAAAAACTATTTGCTTTAGGTATCATGATGACCATCAACAGCAAAATTGATTTTGATTCAGCCGAAATAATCACAGCCGAATACAAAAAAGAACTAAAAAAAGAAGAAACCACCGATGTAACTAATTTTGAACAATTTGTTATCATTGACGATCCAAAAGATTTAAAAGAAAGACCACCAGTAGTAACCATTATGGGACACGTTGACCACGGAAAAACAACATTACTAGACACTATTAGAAAAACTGATGTTGCCAGTGGTGAAGCAGGAGGAATTACTCAAGCTATAAGTGCCTACCAAATAAATTACAAAGATAAAAAAATAACATTCATTGATACCCCAGGACACGCAGCATTCACAGAAATGCGTGCCAGAGGTGCCTCAATCACAGATATTATTATCATCATAGTAGCGGCCGATGATGGAGTTATGCCACAGACAAAAGAAGTAATTGACCATGCCAAAGCAGCAGGAGTACCTATTATTGTTGCTGTTAATAAAATGGACAAAGAAAATGCCAACGCCGAAAAAGTTATGACTGAAATGGCCAACAATGGCATTAACCCTGAGGCATGGGGTGGAGACTATATGTTTGTAAACATCTCAGCCAAAACTGGTATGGGTATCGAAGACCTACTAGAAAGAATCTTACTTATCGCAGAACTTCAAGAACTAAAAGCCAACCCTGACCGTTATGCTTCAGGAACAGTTATTGAAAGCAAAATAGACAAAAACTTAGGAGTCGTAAGCACAATCCTAATTCAAAATGGAACTCTTAGATTAGGAGATTCAATTGTCGCAGGAACTAGTCATGGCCGTATTAGAACTCTAAAGGATGACCGTGGAATCGACCTAGTTGAAGCCTTACCATCAATGCCTGTATCAATTACAGGATTAAGCGAATCACCGTCTGCAGGTGATAAATTCTTTGTTTTTGAAAATGAGAAAAAAGCAAGATTAATCGCGGAACAAAGAAAAGAACATCAAAAAAACCAAACTGCACAAACCAGCAAATCACTATCACTTGATGACTTATTCTCCAAAATCAATGAAGGTGTCAAAGAAATTAATGTCATCTTAAAAGCTGATGTCAAAGGCAGTGAAGAAGCTGTAAAAAATTCATTACTAAAAATCAATGTTGATGGTGTCAAAATAAACATCATAAGAAGCAGCATTGGAGCCATCAGCGAAAGTGATATTGTCCTAGCCAATGCTTCAAATGCTATTATCATAGGATTCAACATAAGACCTGACAACAAAATAGTTGAGTATGCCAAAAGCAAAAATGTTGACATTCGCTTATACAATATCATTTACAAGCTAGTAGAAGAAATCGAATCGGCTATGAGAGGTGTTCTAGACCCTGAATATGTAGAAAACATCCTTGGCAGTGCTGAAGTAAGAAAATTATTTAAATTCTCTAAAGTAGGCACCATCGCGGGTTGCTATGTCCTAAATGGAATTATCAAAAGAAATGCCAAAGCAAGAATCATCCGTGATGGTATCGTCATCTATGATGGCAATGTGGGTAGCATTGCTCGTGAAAAAGATCAAGTCAAAGAAGTCAAAGAAGGCTTAGAATGTGGTATCACCATAGAAAACTATAACGACATTAAAGAAAAAGACATCATCGAAGCCTACGAAATCGTACTAAAAAAGTAAGGAGGCATTTTACCAATGAGTATAAGAACGGAACGAATAGGCAATATCTTTGTTGAAGAAATAAGCAAAATTATTGCCAGCGAAATAAAAGATGAAAACATCACCTTTGTTACCATAACCCATGTCAAAGTATCAAATGACCTAAGCTATGCCAAAGTATATTTCACAACCCTACACGAAGAAAACAAAGAAACATTAGAAAATGCCTTAAACAAAGCCAGTGGTTTCATTAGAAGTGAACTATGTAAAAGAGTAACTCATCTAAGAAAAATGCCTGAATTAACATTCACCTATGACACATCCGTATCATATGGTATGAAAATAGAAAACATTATTGAAAAAATAAACGAAGATGACAAATAATCTAAATGGCTTTTTAGTCATTGATAAACCCAGTAATTACACAAGCCGAGATGTTGTAAATATTGTCTCAAAATACTTTCATACCAAAAAAGTAGGACACACAGGAACTCTTGACCCACTAGCCACAGGCATTCTCATAATTACCCTAGGCAAATACACCAAATTATCAGAGCTAGTAACAAACTATGACAAAGAATACATTGCCCAATTAACCCTAGGAATTCAAACTGATACCTACGACATAGAAGGCAAAATTATCAAAGAAAAAAATGCCAGTCATATAACAAAACAAGAAATAAAAGACTGTCTAAATCACTTCATTGGTCCTCAAATTCAAGAAGTCCCAATTTATTCAGCTGTCAAAGTAAATGGCAAAAAATTATATAACTATGCAAGAAACAACGAAGAAGTAATCCTACCTAAAAAAAATATTAACATAAAAAACATCACTCTTCTAAGTGATCCTACCCAAACTAATAATAAAATTAACTTTGCCATAAAATGTCAAGTTACTAAAGGCACATACATAAGAAGCCTTGTAAATGATATAGGCAATTATCTTTCCACTGGGGCAATCATGACAGCCCTAAGAAGAACCAAACAAGGCAGTTTCACTTTAACTGATGCCTACACACTAGACGAAATTACCAAAGGCAAGTACAAAATATTAAAAATAAAAGATGTTATTAAAAACATTCAAATCATTAAAATTGATAACACTAACGCTTCAAAAATTAAAAATGGCAACATCATCGAAAATAAATACAACACCAATATGTGTTTATTCATAGATGACCAAAACAATGAAATAGCCATTTATCAAACCACCCAAGATAAACTCTATTTAAAACCCTATAAAATGTTATAAAAAATAAAGAAAGGAGCCACACAATGAATCTAATCAAAACTCCAGTCAAAGGCATGCGTGATTTTTTACCAGAAGAAATGCAAATTCGTGAATACGTTATAAACAAAATAAAAAACACATATATAAATTTTGGTTACAACATAATAGAAACCCCAATCGTGGAACACATTGAGAATCTAAGCAGTAACCAAGGTGGTGAAAACGAAAAATTAATTTTTAAAATCCTAAAACGTGGTGAAAAACTAAAAGAAGCAGAAGACACTGACCTAACTGACAGTGGACTTCGCTATGACTTAACCTTACCATTATCAAGATTTTATGCCAACAATGCAAATAACCTATCATACCCATTCAAATCTATGCAAATAGGACCAGTTTTTCGTGCTGAACGCCCTCAAAAAGGAAGATATCGCCAATTCACTCAATGTGATATTGATATCTTAGGCGAAAATAGCATCATGACAGAAATTGACCTAATCACCGCCACAAGCACTTTACTAAATCAATTTCCAATTAACTACACCATAAGAATAAATGACCGCCGAATCCTATCATCCATGGCCTTATATGCGGGATTCAAAGAAGAAGACATCGACAAAGTCTTAATATCACTAGATAAACTAGACAAAATAGGAGAAACAGGTGTAAAAATAGAATTACTAGCAAAAGGCTTCGATAAAGAGACCATCCAAACCTATTTAAACCTATTTAAAAGAGAAGTAATAAATAGTCCACAAGATTACTGTGGAAATCTATTCAACGATTACCTAGAAGATAATGTTATAGAAAACCTAGAAAACATAATAATTACAACAAAGAACACTTGCAATGCCAATATCATATTTGATCCAACCTTAGTAAGAGGAATGTCATATTATACAGGACCAATTTTTGAAATAGCAAGTCCAGAATTTCAAGGTAGTATTGGTGGGGGAGGCAGATATGATAAAATGATAAGCAAATTTATAAACATATCAACACCAGCCTGTGGATTTTCAATTGGCTTTGAAAGATTAGTATCAATTCTCCTAGAAAAGAACTTCAAAGTTCCTGAAACTAAAGAAAAATGTGCCTTTATCATCGAAAAAAATATGCCACTTATTGACATTCTAAAAGAAGCAAACACCTTAAGAAACCAAAATAAAATAGTCAAAGTAATGTACAGAAACAAAAATGCTAAACACCAAAAAGAAATATTACTTGAAGAAGGCTATACCAATATCAAAGAATTCTTTAATGATAAATAGAAAAATAAATAATATGTAAAGAAAGCACCCAGCTTTCTTTTTACTTACCTAAACGCAAATATTTTTGATATAATAAAGAAAAAGGAGTAATTATGAATATAGGAGATAAATATCAAGTAAAAATAATAGATATAGATACCTTTGGAAACGGCATAGCCAAAGTAAACAATATAGTCATCTTCATAAAAGGCACATTCCAAAATGAAATCATTGAGATCAAAATAATTGACATCAAAAAAAGATACGCCATAGGTAGACTCATCAACATAATAAAACATAGTATTGAAAGAAAAGAAATACCATGCCCACATTACTATACATGTGGTGGTTGCAACTATTTACACATCTCTTTTGATAAAGAAAATGAATACAAAGAAAACATCATTAAAAACACATTTAAAGATTATCAAGTAAACAAAATAGTTCATGGCAAACCACAAGAATATCGTAACAAAGTAGTATTTCATGTTCAAAACAAAGAAATTGGTTTCTATCAAAAACAAACAAATACCATCGTACCAGTCGAAAAATGCCTTCTTTTAGAAGAAAATATCCAAAACATTTATAACCAAATAAAAAGAATAGACTTAAACCAAGTAAAAGAAATTACCATAAGAACAACCACTACCCACGAAGTAATGATAATATTTGACGGTGAAATTACCGAAGAAAACATTAACTATTTACAAACCAACCCATTAATAAAATCTATTTACATAAAAGATAAACTAGCCTATGGCACCCCTTACATCAAAGAAAAAATAGAAAACCTAATCTACACCGTAAACCCAAACTCATTCATGCAAGTAAATCATGAAATAATGTTAAAACTATATGACAAAATCAAATATTATGCCAAAACAGGAAACAATTTACTAGATCTTTACTGTGGAACTGGGACAATTGGCATCTATTTAAAAGATAATTACACAAACATCACTGGTGTTGAAATAGTAAAATCTGCTATAGAAAATGCCAATTTAAATAAAAAATTAAATCACCTTAATAACATTAACTTCATTTTGAGTGATGCCAAAGGCGTTATCGCAACAAAGTCTTATGACACCATCATTGTAGATCCGCCAAGAAGTGGCCTAACCAAAGACGTCATAAATAATTTATTAAATAGTAATACCCAAAAAATTATTTATACCTCATGCAACTATAAAACATTAAAACAAGATTTAAACCTACTCGAAAAAAAATATCAAGTAATTGAAATAACACCATTTAATATGTTTCCAAGAACAGACAATATCGAATGTATTGCCTTATTAGAAAAAAATAAAAAAAGATACTAGTTAGCCTAAAGCAACATCTAGTATCATCATTACACTAAAACCAATTAAAGTAAACAAGGCCATAAGGTCTTTTTTCTTATTACTTTGACTCTCTGGTATTAACTCACAAACCACAACATAAATCATTGCCCCTGCTGCAAAAGCAAGCAAAAAGGGAAGCATATGCCTTATCTTAATAACCAAAATAGCCCCGATAACCCCAGCAATTGGTTCCACAACACCGCTTAATTGCCCGTAGAAAAAGGCCTTTCTCCTAGACATACCCTCTCTTCTTAAAGGCAAACTAACTGCACTTCCCTCAGGAAAATTCTGCAAACCAATACCAAGTGCTAACAAACAAGCCTCTAATAAAGAAGAAGATCCCCCAATATTATATGCCAAAGTCCCGAAAGAAACACCTACTGCTAACCCCTCAGGAATATTATGCAAAGTAATGGAAAATATCAACATCAAACATCTTTTAAAACTACTACTTTTTGCATCCTTCTTCTTATTTATCAAATCAAATATCTTATCACCAGCAAACAAAAGCATACCACCTGAGAAAAACCCAATAAAAGCCACTAACCAAGCCGTCATTTTCAAACTATTAGCCATCGCAATTGAAGGCTCCAACAAAGACCAAAACGATGCCGCTATCATAACCCCTGCTGCAAATCCAAGCATTGCATCCATCACGTTCTTATTAACCCTCTTAAAGAACATCACCACCGCAGCACCTAATATCGTAATTGCCCAAGTAAATAAAGTAGCAATAAAAGCCTGACATACATGCGAAGCACTAACAAAATAATTAATCATACTATTCACCATATATATTTTATGAAATAGTGTAAACTATGTGAAATTTACTTTAAAAAAAATCAAATATGCGGTATAATTAACATAAATAAGGAGATGTGTAAAATATGAGAACAAGAGAAAGTAGTGCTAGAACAATTGCTATTATAATAGTATGTATAATGATGTGGGTTGCCGCATTTTCAGTAGACAAAATTAGAGTTGAAAAATACAAATCAAAGCCTTGGTTCTGTTATCCCATCTTAAATAAAAAAGATAGTAATACCAAAACCTATTATGGAATATTTTATAAAGCAATAGTGGAAACTGATACCTATGGTAATATCACTCATGTTTACCTTACACATTGGTTTGCAAAATAGAAAAGGGGGAATCATTATGTTTAAAAAAAAGAATAATAATAAAAAAGAAACTAACAAACTAGAAAAAATCATTCACAAAATAAATATCTTTAACAAACTAAACCAAAAAGAAAAACATGTATTTAATTTTAAAGAACTATTAAACAAAATAAATATCTTAAAAAAAATAAGAATGAGTGAAACATTTTCCTATAAAGAAGTTATAGCCATTGTAATATTTTCTATGGCCATCGGAGGTTTGTGTGTTTTTTCACTTATGAATGTCTTTACCAATGGCAATTATATAACCTTAACCAAAGATTTTAACAAACTAATAAAAACATATAACACCATTACCAGCAAATATTATGGCGAAATTGACAAACAAGAATTAATTGACAATGCCATTGCTGGTATGCTTGCTACTGTATCAGATCCATACACTACTTACATTGATACAGAAACAACAGAATCATTTTTAGAAAGAGTAAAAGGTACTTACAATGGTATTGGTTGTGAAGTCTATGTTGACAGCAACAAAAATATCACTGTTGGCAATGTCTTTGATAATAGTCCTTCAGCCAAAGCAGGTTTACAAAAAAGCGATATCATCTTAGAAGTAGATGGCAAAAGTTACGAAGGAAAAAAATCAACCGATGTATCCAATTACATAAAAAAAGCAAATGGTACCATTACCTTAAAAATAAAAAGAAATGATGAAGTCCTAAGCATCAAATTAAAGCCGAAAAAAGTAGAAATCCCATCAGTAAGCACAGAAATATACGAAAGAAATAATAAAAAAATAGGATATATGTACATTTCCATATTCTCTTCGGTAACCGATACTCAGTTTAATAAAAAATTAAAAGAACTAGAAAAAGAAGGAATCACAGCACTTGTCATCGATGTTAGACAAAATACAGGCGGATATTTAGACGTTGTAACCAATATGTTAGATACCATTTTACCAAAAGGCAAAATAATTTACCAATTAGAAGATAAAACTGGAACAACCAAAAAATATTCAACCAGTGAGCACAAAAAAGAATATCCTATTGCCGTATTAGTAGACAATGTATCAGCATCAGCGTCAGAAATATTAGCATCATCAATCAAAGAAAGCTATGGAGGCTATGTTGTAGGCATCAATACCTATGGAAAAGGCACTGTACAACAAACATTTGACTTAGATGACGGAAGCATGATAAAATATACCACCCAAAAGTGGCTTACCCCAAATGGCAATTGGATTAACGAAGTAGGGGTAGAACCAACCGATAAAGTAGAATTAAAAGAAGATTATTATAACAATCCAACCGCAGATAATGATAATCAATTGCAAACTGCTCTAGACTTAGTAAGCAAATAAAAAGGAGTACTAACATGATGTGAACCCAAAAAGGGAGACATCAAATAAAAGTAACTCCTTTTACTTATATAAAATACCAACGAGCTTAGCGTGCAAAACCATCCTTCTCTTACCACCATTATCACAAGTAGACAAAGTTAAAATCTTATCATACAAATTATAATCATAATTAAAATCAAAAACACTACGTTCCTTAATTGTATGAAGAAACTCATTAAAATCATAATCACTAAAAACGCTTCTAATATAATAACTCTCAGGCTTAATCGTATAAACAGAAACAACTTGCCAAATCGTATCACTATCAAACGTAGATAACTTCACATAATGATTATCATAATTATTAAACCAAGACTCCTTCAAAGTATCAAGTAAAGTACCAAAGAATTGACCTGTATTCAAATTGTGGGCATAAATAATTGTATTCCTATTAAAATTAATCCATTCGTTGCGATAATCACCAAAAATCCATCCTAAATTAGTAAACCTCTTATTAAAATTATGACTCAAATAATATTCATTATTAGTGGTTTGTACAAAAGGATAATCAATTTTAGTACCAAGTACTTTAATCCAACCAACAGTATCACTATTTTTTTCCTTTAACTCAGCTAAATCAGCACTCATAAAACTAGCATTAGATAAATTAAAAGAAGCCCGTTCACTAGAAATAATAGGATTATTTAATTCCTCATCCACATCATTTCTCTTATCCTCCTCAATTTTTTCTATAATCTTAGTAGAATTCTTAATATCCTTATCCAACATCGTAAGTTTTCTATTTTGAAATACCCACCTTGAAATTAGGAACACGCATACCAAATATACCGAAAAAGATAAAACAAAAATAATCTTATTAAAACGTTCCTTTTCCCATTTTCCCTTAAAAAGAAAGATAACACCCTTAACAAAATATTTAGGAATAAAAAGAACGACCTCGATTAATCCCTTAAAAAACCATAAAAGAATTAAAAAAAGCAATTTAAATATAGAAATAAGACCCAAATAAAAGTATTTAAACACCATTTACTAACATCCACCTCCATATTCTTACAACAATTATAACATAACTTTTAAAAAAAATCTTTAAAAATAGCAAATAATGTGGTAAAATACATTCAGTTATTGGAGGAAGTATAATGAATAATAATATTAAAATAGGAGATAAACTAGAAATACACTGTTATAAACATAACGGAAAATTGCATCGTCAATGGGATGAAGCAGTAGTATTAGACATCAAAGAAGATTATATTGTTTTTGGAAACGATCACACCAACGTTATTGATAGTGATGGAAAAGTATGGAAAACCAAAGAACCCGCAATCATGTTCTTCTTCAAAAATAGATGGTTTAATATAATAGGCCAACTAAAAGACTACGGCATTTATTTTTATTGCAACATTGCTACGCCATTCCTAATAGATGAAAACGTGATAAAATATATCGATTACGATTTAGACCTAAGAGTATTTCCAAATGGAAGTTTCAAAATACTAGATCGAATGGAATACTCGTATCATAAAAAACAAATGCATTACTCTCCACGATTAGATTTTATCTTAAAATATGAACTAGGCAACCTAATTGACATGGTTAGAACCAAAGAACCTCCATTCAATAAAGAAATTATTGAACACTATCACGACATTTATTGTCAAGTAAATAAAAAATAATATTAAAAATAGTATTATTTTTTTTATTCATGCATATATTAAAATGTAATAACCAAGATAAAAAAACAATGACTAATATAATAAGAAAGAAATAATAAGAGAATATTAAACTATAAAAAAAGTTCAGATCAAAACAGAATAATCAATGTGCATAATCCAACTTTATCAAGCATTTTCTTCAAAACTGGATTAACAAAACCTAATCAAATAAAAAAAAGACAAAAAACTGCAAAAATTGCAAAAAAGGTGTTGACATTCCTTAAATACCCTGTTATATTATTAATGCACTTGAAAAAAGGAGCAGATAATAATAAAACGAGCAAAAAAACAAATAAAAAAAATTGCAAAAAAAATGTCAAAAAGTGTTGACATTAATTCAATAGTTTGTTATATTATTAATGCACCTCAAAAAGGTGTCAAAAAATACTAAAATAATAAATAAAAAAAGTTAAAAAAATGTCAAAAAAGTGTTGACAATAACTAAATAGTTTGTTATATTAGTAATGCACTTTTGAAGAAAACCCATTATTTATAAGCAACTAGAAAAAAATAAAAAAAAAGTAAAAAAACTATTGACAAGTAATTAAGAACCTGTTATAGTAAATGGTGCTTTTCGAGAAAGAAGCAAAATGAATAGAAATGTTCTTTGAAAACTGAGCAAAACGTTACTTTGAGTAGCTAGGAAAAAACAAACGAACAAAAAATTATTTTTTTTTGGAGAGTTTGATCCTGGCTCAGGATGAACGCTGGCGGCATGCCTAAGACATGCAAG
>OIZL01001337.1_pt1 | contig 13610 bp, 17 predicted proteins | sample 1588541 | NCBI WGS metagenome assembly OIZL01 (sample SAMN03283285) | human gut metagenome | biome: human-associated habitat; material: feces | host: Homo sapiens | place: Peru | collected 2012 | reverse complement strand
AAATTAGCAAAGAAAGGAATTATTTATGACTCACTCCAAAATAACAAAAAGTGAAATAATTATTTTAGAAATATTTTTAACCCACTCTTTATTTGTAGGTAATGGATTTGCTAGAATATTTGAAGTTTCAGGAAGTGATACTTGGATTAGTATGCTTTTAGGTATGCTTTTAGGTATTGGTATTTTATATATTTTTGACTTAGTCTTTAAAAATGTTAGATATAATCTTAAGCTATATTTAACGCAACATAAGGCTTTAAAGTTTTTCTTATATCCCATTATATTTATTTACTTCTTTATTTTAATGGCATTTCCCGTTCTTGCAGTTGAAACACTTGTAAACTCATATTATTTAACCAATACCAGTCCATTTTTGATAGTTATTCCTTTTGTAATTTTACTTTTTTACATGTCTATAAAAGGCAAAATTACAATTGTTAGAGTATTTGAATTTTTTATGCCTTTTGCTATTTTATTTACTTTAATTGGAATTTTAGGTTTGACTAAAAATTTGAACTTCGATAACTTTTTACCAATTCTAAATAATAGTACCCAAAACATATTTATGGGTAGTTTAACATTTGCAATTTTAACTGGGGCTTTTAATTTTTTACTTATTGATGAGAATGTTGATTTTAAAACAAAATTAATCGGTTATATATTGGGATGTTTAGATATTATACTTACTAGTTTAGTTATTACTGGTGTACTAGGAAAATATTTTATTAAAATGTATAGTTTTCCTGAATATATGGCTATTAAAAAAATTAATTTGTTTTCTTCTTTACAAAATTTAGAAAATATTATTTATATGCCTGGATATTTTTATCTTCTTTCTTTGGCTAGTTTAGCTTTATTTAAAATTAAAGAAATGCAAAAAAAAGAAAGTAGTTTTATACTTCCTTTATTAGTTTCAATACTTTGTATTTGTTTAATTACTATTTTGTATAGCAATAATTATTCTTTAATTATTTCAACTTCAAAATACCTCACATATGTTTTGGGCATTTTAATGTTTATACTTGGTCCCGTTTTATACTTATTAACTAAACAAAGAAAAAAGAAAAACTAGATCCATCTAGAAATATAGATGACTCTAGTTGTGTATTCTTCGTAGTCTTCAAAGATATCAATAATTGACTTAACAAAAGCTTTTAAAATATCTGTTGTATTTTTTAATATTTTAATTGTTAGTATTTTTTCTTGCAATGTTTTTCTAAATGTATAATCATCAATATATTTACTTAAAACTTTATCTAAATTTTTTACAAGTTCAATATCTTCTTCGCTTTTAAGGTCTATATGAAATATATATTCACGATAAACACTAATTAATTTACTTGTTATGCCGTCTTCACAAATGGATTCAAAATCCATTATTTTATAAAAATTAGGACAATATTTTAGTACTTCTTTATTACTTTCCATATACTACCTACCCTATAGTTACATAATACAACAATGACCATAGTTTGTAAAGAAAAATATGTACTAGAATATATATTGTTTAAACGACTTTGCTTAATTTTTTAGCTAAATTTTTTTTACATCTATTAACATTCTAGGGTGATATCCTTGTTTTTTATAAAAATCTATAGCATTTTCATTATAGGCAAAGACGTCTATATGTATATATTCACAGCCTATTTTTTTGAAATATGTTTCCATTTCTTGCATTAGTTTTTGACCAATACCTTTTGATCTTGCTTTTTGGGAAACGATTAGTTCAGTTACTTCTCCTCTTCTTGGGCATTTGTAATCTAGATAATCGTATTCATCATATGGGGGAATGCAACCCATAATAAGGCCAATTACTTTATTGTCTTCAATAGCTAGATAACATTTTCCTTCATTTTCAGATACTTCTTTTAGATCGAGAATAGCCATTTTATCACGGTATTCTGGATGAAGTTGATCTAGTTCATCTTTATCAATTGAAAGAATATATTCTTCTAATTCTACTAAAAGGTCTTTTACGTCTTCTAAATATTTTTCTTGATATTCAATTATTTGCATTTTTCTTGATACTCCTTTCTTGTTAGGTCATAATAGGATATATCACTAATACCTCCATAGTAATAGAAATAAGTTGATTTTCTAGTACCTTCATAATTTAGGCCAATTTTTTCCATTACTTTTAGAGTGCCAGGATTATTTACAGAACCGGATGACTCAATACGGTTTAATTTTATGTCGTTGAAAGCAAACTTTAAAATACATTTAGCTGCCTCAGTAGTATAGCCTTTGTTCCATTCATCTTCACGAATCCAATAGTCTATGCCTGCTGTCTTGGCTTTTTTATCATGAATGTTTAGATAAATAGAACCTAATAACTTGTGTTCTTTTTTTGTTTCAATTGTCCAACGATAGTATGATAAATCTTGATATTTTTTAGGATCAAAATATTTGACATTTTTCTCTATGTCATTACCTAGTTTTGTAGAACCAAGATATTTTCTTAGATGAGGGTTTAGTTGAAGATAGAAAAATTCTTTAAAATCTTCTTTAGTTGTTCTTCTTAGGATTAGGCGTTCTGTTTCTAAAGGAATGGTTCCTAGATGACGGATTTTTTCATAAGGGGCTCCAGGGATATCTATGATGCCATTTTCAACATAATAATATTCTCCGTGGTACTCAGGAATGTTATTTATTATTTTTATAAATGATTCGTCGGGAAGTGCTATCATTTTACCATAATTACTTACTTCAAAAATTTCTTTTAGTGATTGGATATTGTTGAAGTCTAGATGCGGATAAAAATTTATATCGAGAAATCCTAGTCCTTTGTACTTAATTAATCTTTCTCCAGTTTCTTCATCATAATAAATAACGTTAGTTGTTTGATTCATAGAACCGGCACTTACTCCAAGAATGATACCGGGGAATTTTTTAATAATGGATGCTAAATGATATTCGTTTATTTTATTCATTTGCTCTTCAGAGTCTCCTCCCATTAGGAAGATTATATTTGACTCTTTAAGATACTCTTTCATAGTTTCTTCTTTTAATCTTGAATCTATTAAATGGATACTTTTGAAGTTGATGTCAATGTTTTTAAACATATTGATTGTTTTATTTAAATGATGATTATTTTTTTCGTAATTGTTAAAAGTTGTAGCGATGAAAGTTATAATAGAATTATTAGGAATGTCTTTTAATAGATTATTTTTCTGTTCTTCAGTAAAGCCTAATTCTTTATCAAAGCCACTAAAAAGATAGTTAATACGCATAGTGAATGCTCCTTCCAAATATAGATTGTAAATTCTTGATGATGATATTTTAAATATATACTTATTAAATTTTATATCTTATTTGACTATAGACTATTAATATAATTATTAATTTAACACATTGAAAAATTTATAATAAATGTATTTATTATAAATTTCATAAATTCATCACAACATATATGTTTATGTTTGTAATAGTTTTGATTATTATGTGCTAGTTATTAAATTTTTGTTTTACGTTCATACTTTTTGCACTTTGTAATACAATATCTTCTATACTGATTTTCTTTTTTCTCAATATTTCAAATTGTTTCAAGATATCAACGATGTCATTTATGCTTACATTTAATTTAGTTCCAAATTTGTTATTTTCAATTGTTACATACCCTTCATCTAATGTTTTACCTAATACGCAAGTGTACGGTATCCCCGTTACTTTACTATCTTTTAGTTTTGTACCTATGCTTAGAAAGTCTCGATCATCAAAAAGTACATTAACTCCTTCGTGGATTAATAATTCATACATTTTTTCAGCATATTCAAGTTTATTTTTATCATCAGTTTTAGCAATTATATATATAGAATATGGTGTAATATTAATGGGTAAAGATATACTTGAAAACTCATTTTTTTCATTTCTTACTAAACTATTTTCATAAACCATTGCTAGAGTTCTTGAAACGCCTATTCCGTAGCAGCCCATACTATAATATTTTTGTTTACCATCGGCTGCTATATATGATGCATTCATACTTTTAGAATATTTTTCACCTAGTTGAAATATATGACCTAATTCGCAAGCTTTTCTTACTTCTAAATTACTTAAGTCCATAATTCCATAAGTTTCTTTAATATATTCTTTGGCATTCTCTTTTTCTAATAATTCGCTGTTTATCAATTTTCCTGTTGTTTTATCATATAAAATACTATCTTCACCTATTCTTGAAACGCACATAAATTCTTCTGATTTCGCACCACCTATTGCACCACTATCTGCTCCAACAGGTTGAACATTTAATCCTAATTCACTAAATATTTCCATATAAGCTTCTTTAATTCTTTCATACTCTGCATTTAAATCTATTTCATCTTTTCCGAAACTATAGGCATCCATCATTTCAAAAGATTTTCCTCTTAATAAATATCCTCTTGTTCTAATTTCATTTCTAAATTTTTCACCAATTTGAAAATATGTAGTAGGTAAATTTTTGTATGAAGTTAATCTGGATTTTGCAAATTCTACTACGGCCTCTTCTGCTGTAGGAGCTAAGCAAAAATTACCTTTATCAGTTAGACATCTAAACATAATATCATCATTCACATATCTGTCTAATCTTCCAGAACTAATCCAAATGCTTTCGGGTTGTAAAAGTGGCAAGTTTATTAATGAGCAGTCATACTTAGTTAGTGTATTGATTATAATGTCATTGATATTCTTTTTTACTAAAAATGGGATATGTCCATATGCATAAATTCCACTTGCAAATTGTTCAATTTGTCCAGTCTGTAATAACATATCTTGCACTGGAAATTGTTCATCTAGTTTTTTTATTTTTGTTTCTATTAATCCTATATTTGATACTTTCATACTTTGCTCCTTTCTTTTCTTATCTTTTACTATACCATTTTATATAACTATTTCAAGTATATTTTCTTTTTATTTTTTTTCATTGTATTTTTTTTCTTTTTCAGTGCTGTATTCTAACATTGCCAATATAAATGATCTTTTATTTCATAAAATTCTGTAAGTGGTCTAGATACTCCACCAGATAGTTCTACATAATATTCATTAATAGTATTTATAGCAGTTATTTCATCTTTATATTCATGTATACCTAGATTATACCAATTAGGATGTTCTATATGGTAAACTTTATTATCTTGATAACAAAGAATAAAGCAATGCATGTGTTCTTCAGCTTCTAAATCAGCAAAATCATTTGGTTCATATATTCTTGTACAAAACATTTTATTAGGAATATTTATCTTATCTAAAAGATACTTCATTAGTTTTACCTGGTCGATACGAGTACCAATGCCAGTATCAAGAATTTCTTTAATAGTAAGTCATTGCTTTTATATAAACGAAACATTATTAAAACGAGTGACATATCTAATAATATCATTCCTATTAAATACAATATATTCATTTTAGCAAGTCTTTTTCTATCATAATTCTATCTAAATTTAAAATTTCTTTATTTGAAAAGTTAATTACATTATTAATTGTATTTCCACCTCTTATGTTCTTAACACCTAGTTTATTAATGTTTTCAGGTGTCATCCACATAACATTAGATATTTCTTCATTATCATAACTTATTTCTCCAGATACATATTCACCAAGAAAATACAATATTAATAATTGACCGATAGATGATACTTTTTCTTCAATACATATAATTCCTTTGATATTTATATCTATATTTGTTTCTTCTTTTACTTCTCTTATAGCACTGTTATTATATCTTCGTTTTCTTCAAGTTTTCCTGCTGGCATATTCCATTTACCTTTTTTCTCTTTTCGATTTTCTTGTACCATTAGTATCTTATTATCTTTTTTTACACAAACTTCTGCTACTATTGTTTTCATTTTTATATTCCTCCATTGAAATCTTATTTATTTCGATAATTTCGTTCATATATTGTTGATCTGTCATACCATTAATAATTATTGGCCGTGGCAATTGCCATCTTTGATATTCATTCCAATTTTCGTTTTTTATTGTAACATCATATTTTTCAGAATGCAAATAAATATCTGAATCAGGATATGGAACAAAAAACTTTGGAAATGTAAAGTCAAATAAATTGTTATTTTTAAATTCTTTTATAATATTTAAATTTTCTTCTATTTCTTTTTCGTGCTTGTTTGGCAAACCTACCAAAGTATATAACGAAATAATAGGAATTTTAACTCCATTTTTTATATAATCTAAACTTTTTGCAAAGGCGGGTATACTATATTTTTTTGAAAGATTATCTAATACATTTTTTGAAAAATGCTCTGCACCAATTAGTATTTCTATCAATCCTATATTTTTCAAGCTAGTTATAATTGGATCATTTAAATATCTACTTACTATATAAGGTGATGTATTAATACTAAAGCAAAAATTTAGATTTTCCTTTTTTACCGTAATCTTCCTTTTTACTTTTGAAATTTTCTATAATCCTTTTCATAAAACACCACACTTTCATTTCTTTTATATTTCATCATCAACATTAGTATAAACACTATGTCTTAATTCCATATCTTCAAAATATTCAACTCCGATTGCTCTTCGTACTCTTCTTAATACTTCTGCAGCTTTTTGTCTTGCTACTTTACTTCCTTCTTCTAACATATCGTATACGTAATCTATATGTTGTTCATAATAATGTCTTCTTTCTCTTATTGGAGCTAAAGTTTCTTGTAATATATTATTTAAAAATCTTTTTATTTTTACGTCTCCTAATCCACCTCTTCTATAATGCGCTTTTAATTCATCTAAATTTTTATATTCAGGTAAATATTTTTGAAAATGTTCATCTGTACAAAATGCATCTAAATACTTAAATACTGCATTATCTTCTACATTTCCTGGATCTTCAATTCTTAAATGGTTTGGATCTGTAAACATCACCATTACTTTCTTTTGAATTACCTCTGGTTCATCTGATAGATATATGCAATTTTCTAAAGATTTACTCATCTTATTTTTTCCATCTGTTCCAGGAAGTCTTTTACATATATCTTTATCTGATGTTATTAAATATGGTTCTACCAATGTTTCTCCGTATATCGCATTAAACGATCTTACAATTTCTCTATCTTGTTCAAGAATTGGTTCTTGATCTTCTCCACCCGGAACTAGTTCTGCATCAAATGCTGTTATATCTGCCGCTTGACTTATCGGATATGTTAAAAATCCTACTGGTACACTTTGTTCAAATCCTCTTTCTTTTATTTCTGTTTTTATAGTCGGATTTCTTTGTAATCTTGACAACGTTACCAGATTCATATAATACATTGTAAGTTCTGATAACTCTGGTATTTGTGATTGTACAAAGATTACACTCTTATTTGGATCTATTCCTACCGCTAAGTAATCAAGAGCTACCTCTATTAAATTTCTTCTTATTTTTTCTGGGTCTCTTGCATTATCTGTTAACGCTTGCAAATCAGATATAAATATATATGGTATATATTTACCAGAATTTTGCATTGCTACTCTGTTTCTTAACGATCCAACGTAATGTCCTAAATGCAATTTACCCGTTGGTCTATCTCCTGTTAATAATATTTTTTTTCTTTCATTTTGATTTTCCATTTTTTATCACCCCTTTCTATAATGACTATTTTATAAATTCTTTTATTTTTCTTTTTGCATGACTTGTTTGCGCCTTTTCAATCCAATCTTCTCTTGGCCCAAATGATAAATTATCAGTTATAATTTTTACCCTATCTTTATTTGTTAAACAAAAGTCTACAGGAACATATTCATCATTAACTATTGCAGCAACCATTGTATTTCCAATATCAGTATGTATTTTATAAGCAAAATCTATTGGTGTTGATCCTTTTGGTAATTCTATTATTTCACCTTTAGTTGTGTATACATATACTTTATCTGAAAACAATTCATTTTTAACTTGATTTACAAATTGTTGATTATCACCAAACATAGAATTAATTTCGGTTAATGATTTAAAAAATTGAAATTTTTGTTTTAAATCATTTTGCATAATATCTCTTGCTTTTCCTTTTTCTATATCCCAATATGTAGTTAACCCAAATGAGGCAATTTTATCCATATCAAATGTCCTTATTTGTGTTTGAACTAATCTATCATCTGGACCAAATACTGTTGTATGTAAGCTTCTGTACATATTTGTTTTAGAATTACAGATATAATCTTTAAATTTATTATTGATTGGTCTATATTCATGGTGAATTATTCCTAGTGCTTTATAACAATTGTCTACTTCATCTACCATTATCTTTAGGGCTAATAAATCATGAATGTCTGACAATTTATATCCTTCTTCTAATCTTTTGTATATACCATAAATATTTTTTGTCCTGATTTTTATCTCATTAGGAATATTCTTGTTATTTAATAAAATTTGTATTTTATAAAACATTTCTTTAAGACATTCATTACTTGTTTTTTCAATTTTTAGTTTTCTTTCTTGAATATTTTTATACATATCTGGTTTCAAATATTGTAGGGATAAATCTTCCAATTCTGACTTTATTCGATATGCTCCAATATAGTAAGCAAGTGGTACAAATATTTCCATTGTTTCAAGAGCATTTTCCTTCTGTTTAAATTCTGACTTAAAACCTAATGTTCTCATATTATGTAGTCTATCTGCTAATTTTATAATGATAATTCTCACATCCTCTGTTATTCCTGTTATAATTTTTCGGGTATTTGCTAGATTTTGTTCTTGTTTGGATGAAAAGTTCATTTTGGATAGCTTTGTTACTCCATCAACCAGATTTGCAACATTTTGATTAAACTCATGAGCAATATCTTCTTTAGTTATGTTTGTGTCTTCTAGTGTATCATGAAGTAATCCGGCACATATGGTATCTTTATCTGCATGCATTTCTGCTAAGATGTAAGCTACATTTAATGGATGTATTATGTAGGGTTCTCCACTTTGCCTATATTGTTCTTTATGTAAATAGGTGGCATAGTTATAGGCTTTTTTGATTATTTTTAATTCTTCTTTGTCATATTTTTGTACTAGTTCAAGAAGAATTTGAATGTTTAATTCATTCATATATTACCTCCTATGTATTAAAAAAGCGCTGTCAGTAAGGACGATTATCGTTCTATTGACAGACGCTTTGTTGACAAGTTTTAGTGGCAATAATATTGCATGAGCAAAATACATATTTGCTAGTGCAAATATTTTTGAAGCAGCATTTTAGTTTAGATGTTGATTGAAATATTTTTTTCATGCGACATACCTTCTTTTTTGAATAATTTCTATTAATTTACTATATTTTTGTATGATTGTCAAGTACATTTGTAAGAAAATGGCAAATTTTGGAATTTTTTTAATAGAATATTAAAAAAATAGGTTTTTACCTATTTTTTGATATTTAATGTTTAAGGAAAAATACGTTTTAATTATTTTGACTGTTTAATTCTTTTAAAAGATTTAGGACATCATCCATTTTTAATAGACCATCATTATTATAGTCTGCTGAATATATTTGATTGATTGTTAAAATGTTTTTATCTATAATGTGTTTGGCCATTTCTTTTAGATCATCTTTATTATAGGTACCTACACCACGTATGTCTCCAAGGACATAGATAATATATTTATTATTTCCTATTAATAAATAATCTCCTGATTTTAATATCTCTTGAGAATTTTTTTCAATATTATCTTTATCATAAATAGTATATGATGAGGTGGTAGTTATTATTTCTTGGAATGATTCAATGGGTGTGTTTATTTTGATATTTTTTATTATTTTATTTTCTTCATCTAAGATTATATTTTTATCGGTAATTTCTATGGTTGGTTCTTCTTCACTTGTATTAGTTGTAAATACTTGAATGTTGTTAACACATACTATATCGTTGCCATCATCATCGTGACAAACTCCGGTATATGTATCGTGCCATTGATTGTCATTTGAGGTGTAAATATAGTTAGTATTTTCTTTGTATCCTAAATCGGAATTGGCAATTAATGGATTGGTATTGTGTGTAAGGGTAATAATGTTTTTGTTTGATGACAAACCTATGTAGAAGCTATTACCGGTTATGTTTATTGGGTTAGTTAATTTTAAGGTAAAGTACCCAGTAGTTTCTTTGGGAGTAATTTCTCCTATTTTATTGGTGTCTGTAAAGATATTATCTAAGTTATCAGTGGTATTATTTAAAAAGTATACAGAGATAGTATCTGTTGATTTAACATAGAATGAAACTTCTTTTAGGAGTTCATTTTGATTATTTATTTTATTAGTGGTATTTGTGGTAGTATTTTATCTTTAGCATTTTGTCATAATACTATATCTGCTGGAGCATCGGGTGCTATATTTGGTCTTTTAGGAGCTTTATTGTATTTTGGATATTATTATCGTGCTTACTTAGGTAGTACTATTAAGAATTCTGTTATTCAAGTTATTTTAATAAATTTGATTATTGGTTTTATGGTTCCTGGTATTAGTAATGCTGCTCATATTGGTGGTTTGGTTGGTGGTATACTTACTGCTATGATGGTTGGTGTACCTGATAAATCTACTTCTAGAGATAGAATAAATGGACTTATACTTACGGTTATATATATATGTTTTATTAGTTATTTAGCATTTATGTAGGAGAATAAAATATGAAAATAAATAGTGATGAAAAATTGGCTTTGGAGTTTTTTGAATTAGAAGATAATTTTAGTAAAAAGCAATATAAGAGAGCATATGATACTAAAATTAAAAATAAGTATAATGATGCATTAGTTAGTGGTAGGGGTGTCAGTGATATTGAGAAGGATATTGATAAATATAATGAGATTATAGAATTATATTTATTTAAGCGTAAATGTTATAAAAAGATGAAAGATTGGTATTTTGATGGTATTGAAAAGATTGATTCTTCTTTAGTTAAATATATTATTGATGTTAATTATAGTAATAATTATTTGCTAGACAAGGATGTTATACTTGATTTGGAACTTTTACTTGATACTTTTTATAAGAGACTTTCTTTCTTTACGGATTTAATTATGGAATCTACTACTAAGAATGAGGTTGTTAAACATTTTGGTGATTTTGTTGCTATTATGGAAATTGATATTAATAATTATAAGAATGGTAAACTTGCTATTAAAGCTAGACTTATTAATGATTTTAAAGATAAAGTAAGAAGTAATTTTGAAAAGGGAAGTAGTAATTATCAATATATGATTAGTAATTATTTTACTAAATTATTAGGTTCTAAGGATAGTGATGAGTGCTTACGTATTTATAATATGGCTATGATGGAGATTAAATTATTTACTATGGATAGTTTTAGAGTGAAAGAAAGATAATAAATTCTTTCTTTTTTTTTCTATTTATGTTATTATATAGTAGAGGAGAATGGAAATGGAAAAGATACATATTAATAGTAGTAAATTATCTGATGTTATAGAAAAATTTGATAAACCCACTAAAATATATATTCCTCTTATGGATAAGAATGGTAATAGTTATAAAATGTTAGTTAAAGTTGGTGATTATGTATATAAAGGGGATAAAGTAGCTAATTGTGAAAAATTTGATTTTCCTATTAATAGTTCTGTATCAGGTTATGTTGTTAGTATAGATACTAAATTTATATCTAATGGTAATGAATGTGAATGTATTGTTATTGAAAATGACTATAAGGAAAAAGTTAGAAAAAATAGAGTTATTGGTAATAAAAAGGATAATTATTCTAAAGATGATTTTATTAATGATTTAAGGAATAGTGGTATTGTTGGTCTTGGTGGTAGTGGTTTTCCTTCTTTTATTAAATATAATACTAATGGTATTAAGTATTTAATTATTAATGCTGTTGAATGTGAACCTTTTATTTCTTCGGATAAGGCTGTTATTTATAATTATAGTGAAGAGATACTTGAATGTATTGATAATATTTTAGATATTATGGAGATTGATAAGGCTATTATTGTTATTAAAAAGTCTAATACTAGATATATTAATGTTTTAAATAAGTTTATTGGTACTTATCCTAATATTAGTATTTATTCTACTATGGATTTTTATCCTAATGGTTGGGAAAGATTAGTGGTTAAAAATACTCTTGGTATTTCTTATGATAAGTATCCTAGTGAAAAGGGTATTATTGTTAGTAATGTTTCTACTATATATGCTATATATGAGATGCTTAAGGAAAATAAATCTTTATGTGAAAGAATTGTTACTATTAGTGGTAATGGTATTAAAAAGAAATGTAATGTTAAAGTTAAGATTGGTACTTTGGCTAGTGATATTATTAATGGTTTTAATGAGTATAAGAAAGTTAAGAATCCTATTTTTATAGCGGGAGGACCTATGATGGGTAATTCTTTACCTAGTGATGATATGGTTATTACTGCTGATGTTAATTCTATATTGGTTATAAGTGATTTTGATAGTAAGCTTTTGCCTTGTATAAAATGTGGTAAGTGTACTAGGGTATGTCCTAGTGGATTAGCACCTGTGCTTATTATGACTTCTATTAATGATAAAAATAAACTTAAATGTCTTGATACTTCTAAATGTATTGAGTGTGGTCTTTGTAGTTATGTTTGCCCTTCAAAGATTGAGGTTAGGGAGTTTGTTCGTGAAGCTAAGAAGAAGGTGAATAAATAATGGAATTTAAGGTACGTAAGAAGACTTTTTTAAAGAGCAAAGATAATACTACTAATATTATGTATAGTATTCTTGTAATTCTTGTTTTGTTTATTTTGTTTGCTACTTATAAGAATGGTATTTATCCTACTATTAAGGGATATGGTAGTTTATATCTTTTATTTAAATCTCTTATATTTTCTTCTATTGGAGCTGTTGTTTGTTTATTTACTGAATATTTATATTATGTTATTAAAGGAGATAAGAAAAGTTTTTATTATTTATTTACATCTAGTTATGCTATTATACCAGGGGTATTTCTTAGTCTTATTATTCCTATTAATACTCCTATATGGCTTTTAATATTGGGAAGTTTTATGGCTAGTTTATCTAAGGTTATTATGGGAGGATTTGGTAAGAATAAATTTAATCCTGCTTTAGTTGGTGCTCTTTTTGTTACAGTTATTTTTTCTTCTTATAATGGGGGATATCTTAATAATTATGAAGTAGATACGATAAGTTCTGCTACTCCTCTTACTAATATGACTGCTAGTGGATATGTTGTTTCCTATGATAATTTGGTTAAACCATATGGTAGTTTACTTGATTTCTTTGTTGGTAGTATTCCTGGTTCTATTGGTGAGACTTCTTCACTTCTTATTATTTTAGTATTTATATATTTAGCTTATAAGAGGTATATAAAGGTTAGAATTCCTATTAGTTATGTTTTGACTGTTAGTGTTATTAGTTTGATGCTTTGTATTATTAAGGATATTGGGCTTTGGTTTGTATTATTTAATATTTTATCAATAATTTTACGATAGCATAGTATTACTGTAGAAATATAGTATATAGAACGCATTCTACCTTCGACTTTAAATGTAGTAACTCCCAAATCAATCATTTCTTTGATATTTTCGATCATATTTAAATCTTTTGGTGTCATTGTAAATGGAGTTTTATCTTCATTAAAAACCCATCTGCAAATTTGAGCACATCCACCCCTGTTAGAGTCTCTTCCTGTCATAAACGAAGATAATATACATTTACCAGAAA
>OIZL01001330.1_pt1 | contig 13659 bp, 19 predicted proteins | sample 1588541 | NCBI WGS metagenome assembly OIZL01 (sample SAMN03283285) | human gut metagenome | biome: human-associated habitat; material: feces | host: Homo sapiens | place: Peru | collected 2012 | reverse complement strand
AACACCCCCTTCAGACTAACGGTGGAATCCAAGAAACAACCTTTGTTAATGAATCAGTTTTATATGATATAATTTTCAGTTCGAGAAAAGCTGAAGCTGTTGAGTTCAGGCATTGGGTTACTGATGAAGTTCTACCTATGATTAGAAAGACGGGTGCATATTTAACTAAAAATACAGCAGAGGCATTAGCAAGTGGAGATATAACAGCTCAGAGAGAATTTATTAAAATGTACTTAACAACTCTTGATGATTTAGAAAAGAAAAATCAGATGCTACAACAAGCCACTACTAAGATTGAAGAGGATAAACCAAAAGTAGAGTTCCACGATGCTGTACACGATTCAACTAATTTAATGAGTATTCAGGATTTTGGTAAGGCTGTTAGTATTGGTGAGAAAACATTATTTAGTGCATTGAGAGATATGGGTATTTTTTATTATGACAAAAGAACTAATCTCCCTTATCAAGAATATATAAATAGTGGATATTTCAAAGTAATTGAAGGTACGTATAAAAATAAAAGGACAGGGGAAACTATGACATATTTAACTACCAAGATAACAGGTAAGGGACAGACGTGGTTAACTGATAAATTAAATAAGTAAAAAGAGAGGGAGCTAATTAAATTTAACTCCCTTTTTTTATTTTTAATAGTTCTCAGTAGTCCAACCTGAAGTAGGAAGTCCACTATTACCTACTGGAATTGTTAATTTAGCAGGTTTACGCATAACTCCCGTTGAAGCTACACCATATACCCAACCATTAAATGTATAAGTATTCCACGTGGTTATGTTAGGGGTAGTTACTAAATTAAGAGAAGAGCAATTTTGATAACTATAATAGAATGCTTCAGTACCAACACTTGTAACATTAGAGAAATCAGGTGCTGTTGTTAATTTTGTACAACCTTGTAAAAAATGAGCAAAACCATGATCACCAACACTTGTAACATTAGAGAAGTCAGGTGTAGTAGTTAAAGAAGAACAACCTTCAAGAACATGAGCAAATCCACTACTACCAACTGTTGTAACATTAGAGAAGTCAGGTATTTTTTCTAAAAGGGTACAATTCTGAAAGAGTCCAAGAAATCCACCAGCGCCAACAGTTATTAAATTAGGGATACTAATGCGACTAAAAATTAATGAAGTACAACCATAGAAAGAATTATAGAATGAATTTCTACCAACTTCTGTAACCCCTTTCATGGTAAAACTACAAGTAGCTATACTACCCCTATTTTTAAACCATTCATAAAAAGCGTAATCAGGGATTTTAGTAACTGAATTAACGTCTTGATGATTTATCAGTGTTCTAATATCTCCTACTATATTATTCGTAGTACCACTTATATAGAACGAAAAATGTACACCATCTCTAAACCTAACATCTGTATTTACTCCCCTTAAGTAAATTATACCACCTGAGGGAATAGTTACAGTAGGTCTTTTACCCGTATCATACTTATTCCATGTTTTCTTATCTAAGGAGTACTCGAGGTTAATTTCAGAGTTCATATAATCAGTTGCATAGAATCTACATGCGTCCAATCCATCATTAGAAATATTAAAATAATAAGGTTCACTTGCTTTTTTCTCCCACAGCACCTTACCTGCACTATTCGTTATTTTAGTTACTGCTTTACTTCCCAATTTAACCTCAGTAACTTTTGAAAAATCTATACTACTCATAAAAAAATTTTGTTTATTTTTAATTATTCTATATATTTATAATATAGAATAAACTTATAAAATAGTAAAAAAATATGAAGTCAAAAAATGAGATAATTGAAGAGTTGTACAGGACTAAGTTTGTAGATAATTATGTATTCAAAAAATTAGTTAATAAAAAAGACATACCATTAGAGGAAGCGACATCTGTTATATGGGAGATTATTTGTTCCATGAGTGAGGAGAAGTTACAGGAGTTATATAGCAAGGGTGAGATTAACGGTGTAAGGAAGTATGTTAGTGGGATAATATGCAGGCAATGCTGTAGTACTACTTCAACGTTATATCATCAAGAGATAACCAAAAATCCTCAAAAGATTAAAGAGAAGATGATGAATGATGAGAGGGTAAGTTTTAGTGAAAGTGAGGGCTTGAAGATATGTTAAAAGATGATTATGAGACATTGGATATTGAGTACAAGACCAACATTAAGGGTTCGCCTGCGATAGATGCGTTAAATAAGTTAAATGATGTGGACAGGAGTTTAATGATTAAATTTATCGAATGCAAGTCTCATTATACAAAATTAGCTAAGGAGATGGGTGTTGGTGTTGATTTAATAAAGGAGAAGATAAATCCTATAAGGGAAAAGTTTAAGGTATTATATGAGGAGGAATTAAGGAATGGTTAATTTTTATTTATTCATAGTAGTGGAAGCGTTTATATGCGTTGCCATAATTGATAAGACGGACATAGTTGATAGTGTAACAAAATTCATCAGTGGGTTATTAACGGGTGGTAAGATTAAAAGACCATTTAAGTTAAAACCGTTCACTTGTTCTTTATGTATGACGTTTTGGGTTGGTTTACTTGGTTTGCTTGGTTGGTACGATATTAACATAATAAGGATTGGTTTTATTGTACTCATGTCATTAGCTACGTCTGTTCTTGGGGATTTGATTGATTTAACATTTAACATAATAAATAAACTAATAAGGAAGATTTATGAGAGAATTAACTAATGAAGAGTATGAGATATTAAAGAAGTATGACAGGCACTTTACCACAGCGATAGAGGGGCAGTATATATATAACATGTCCCCAAGTGAAGCAACCATATTATTCGATGTGTATAATAAAGTGTTTTGTAAATTTGAAAAGAATTTATATTGCATGAGTTGTAGGTTAAGGATTACGCAATTATTAGGAAAACTTTATTTTGAGAGGAAGGAGGTAGAAGATAATGGCAGGAAGAAAGGTCGTAAGAAATCGAAAGTTAAAAAAGAAGCCTAAGAATTATGAGGAGATAATACAGAGGGGGATTGAGTTATATTCCAAGGGGTATTCCAATTCTTATGTACGTTCTCAGATATATAAGGAATTTAACTTTAAGTATTGCTATTTTGATACGTTAAGAAAAGACATTGTTAAACAGATAGAAAAGGAGAGTGATGCTTTAGGTAGTGTTACAAGGGAGTTAAATTTAACAAGGCTTAATTCTTTATTGAATGATGCGATAGAGCAAGGGGATACTCAGATGTCGTTAAAGATTATCCAAGAGATAAACAAGATGACGAACCAATATGAGGACAAGACAGAGGTAAAGGTTGATAATACAATAACGTTTAAAATAAATTAAAAAATCTATGGGAGTAGTTGTAGAGGGACATAAGTTATATCCATGGCAGAGGGCTGTTATAGATTGTTATGATAAGCACCCCAAGAACTCCATAATAGTTGTTAAATCAGCGAGACAGAGGGGCAAGACGGATATGTTGTTAAATCTTCTTATGAGGGAGACAATCAATCATGAGAGGTTCAGAGCAATTATAATTTGTCCCTCTTTTCAAATATCGAGGAAACAATATAAGGAGGTTGCAGATAATTTAAATAAGATACCGAATTTAGTTAAATCAGCTAATGGTTCGCACTTGGAGATTGAATTATATAATAAGAGTATGATTAAATTCAAGTCAGCAGAATCTAAAAATAACCTAAGAGGTGAGACGGCTGAATTGTTAATATTCGATGAGGGGGCTTTTATTAGTTTGGAGACAGCCTTGGAGTGCTTTAACTACACCAATACAACCAATGGGAACATTATCATAACATCAACGCCCACATTCAAGGACGAAGAAAATCTGTTTTATAAATATTATCACGCAGCGGAGTTAAACGAACCTAATGTTTATTTAATAGATTTTTGCGAATATGATACCTCAGCCCTTATGCCCATTGAGAAGATGGAGATGTATAAGAAAACCTTACCACATAAGATTTACTGTAATGAGATATTGGGAGATTTTTTAACGGAGAGCAGTACAGTATTCGGTGATTTTTCAAAAGTGTTAAGGAATGATGTGATTCCTGATAATAATAACGTAATGGGAATTGACTTTTCGAGTGGTACTAATAATGATGAGACAGCTATAACTTGTTTTAACAGTAAAAAAGGAATGTTTTATCTGAACCACTTCAATGACAAGGATACCCTACAAACGATAGAAGTTATAATAAATGTCATTAAAGAATATAATATAAAAAAGTGTACAGTGGAGTTAAACAGTATGGGTAAAACGTACAGGGATTTATTGGCAAGAGAGATTAGTGTTCAAGGTCTTAAATGTCAGATATTAGATTTTAACACCACCAACAGTTCCAAGAGAGACATAATTGATAGCTTAAACTTAAATATACAAAATAGAACGTGTACCTTATTAAATGAACAAACCTTAAAATTACAGATGGCTTCATTCGAGGTTAAAACAACTAAGACGGGTTTATTAACATACGGCAATAGCAGCGATAGAATACATGATGATATAGTGATGTCGATTGCTCTGGCGTTAAATAGTTTTAAGAGTGGTAGTTATGCGTTTAGATAATAAAAATTATAAAATACGTTACATAAAATATGAAATGGAATGATTTAACATTTGGTCAGTATTTAGAGATTGAGAGTATATGGGATAGTAAGGATAGTGAGTTATTAGATAAGACTGTTGCACTTCAATCCATAATCTTCAATATAGATGCAAGTAAGATTAGCATAAGTGAATTTAATGATAAGTTAAAAGAGATAGAGTTTTTGAAGCAACCCATACCCATAGTTAAAGTTAAAAGGAGTTATGGTGATTATAGGGTGATCATGGATATACCTGAGATTACGATGGCTCAATATATGGATTTTGTTAATTTTAGGGAAACCAATGACAAGATAGGTATATTGAGTGTTTTTTTAATTCCAAAAGGCAAGGAGTACATGGAGGGATATAGTATCGATGAGGTTAAAGATTATATAACTAATAAACTCTCCGTTGTTGATGCTTTAGCCATGTATGCTTTTTTTTTAAGATTTTTTCAGAGGTATATAAGGCTTTCCCTACGATTTACACGGAACAGGTTGAAGAAGATGTGGAAGAGGGAAAACAAGAAGAAGAAGTGAATACAACCTTTAACAGAATAGGAATGGTTTTAACACTTGCCAAGGAAACCAATAACACTTTTCAGACTATAATGAAGATGAGTTTGGTTGAATGTCTTTATATCTATGCTTACTTAGTTGACAGGAACGAAAAGGAATTGAAAAAGATAAAGAAAGTTTAACTATTTTTTAATAAAGTTTAGTATGGTTTTAGAGGATTATAACATAAATCAAGAGAATTTTTATAACATTTTCTACCCTGTTTGGGAAAAGTTAACATTTACACCTATTATAGTTGGGTTAATTGATGCTCAGAGTGGGGAAGATATTATTGATGCTAGTTCAGGTGTAGATACTATTGACTGCATGGGAGCGATGATAAGTGATAATGAAGAGCAATTAACGTTAGTTCTCACATCAACAGAAACGTTTAAGAATTACAGAATAATAGTACAACCCAAGCAGAGTAACTTAAATTATATTGAGTTTGATTTAAGGGTAAAGGATATTCCGAGTGGTAGATACAGGACAGCGTTGTATTATTATAATAATGTAGTTGGCATGAGTGAGATGAGGTTGGTAACTGTCTATCCTAATAGGTCTATATATAATAATGAAAAAGATATAAATATATATGAAGGATAAGTTAAATTTTAGATGTTGTCAAGATACGGAGTTAACGGTTGAGATACCATTAGCTATTGAGAGTACTGTAACAGGTAAGGGTTATGTTAATTTTGGTGTAGATAATCTAATGCCTCAGGTTTACTATGATTGTTATAATGAGTGCAGCGTTTTACAATCGATTATTAACACTGTAACTGATTATGTTCTTGGAGATGGAATGGAGGGTGAGAATCCCATTGTTAACAGACAGGGAGATGATTTACATACGCTTTTAACTAAGGTGATTTTTGATTACATAATATTCGGGGCATTCAGTTTACAAGTCATTAGAAACGGGTTTAACAAAATTGCTGAATTAAATTATATAGATGTAAGGTTCGTTCGTTTAGATGAGACGGGTGAGCATGTTTATTATAGTAAGACGTGGAGTAAGTATTGCAGGGATATTAAAAAATACGATAGGTTCAATAGTAATAATCCTGTACCCAATTCTATCTTTTATTTTAAGAATTTTAAGAGTAGAGGGATTTATGGTACACCTATATGGGCTTCATCATTGAGAGAGGTTTTAACACTGATAGAAGCAAGTAAAATTAACTTCTCTTCCACATTAAATCATTTTGCTCCCACCACGCTTATTAACTTCTCTAACGGTATCCCAAGCGAAGATGTACAAGATGAGATTGAAGCAAGAGTTATAGCTAAATTCACGGGTGCTGATGGTAATAATATTATGTTAAATTGGAGTGATGATAAAGAACACGCTCCTGAGATAATGAACTTCGATTCAACCAACTATACAGATAAATATACAGCAGTTGTTGAGAGTTGTAAAAAAACAATCTTAGTAGCTTTTAGATGTAGTGGACAATTAGTGGGTTTGATTGAGGGTCAGACAGGGTTTAATGATGTGGAGTTTACTAATAGTTTTGTTTTATTTAAGCAGACAGTTATAAACCCATTACAAAAAGAGATTGAAAAAGCATTTAAGTTATTAGGGTTTAATTTTAACCTAATCCCTTTTGAAGTGAAGTTCGTAGATAATGGTAATCAAATATTAAGTTAAAATAATTATGAATATAGATACACTTTTAATCAGTCCCGAGTACATAAGAAAATATTCCACAGTAAGCGATAATATGAATGATAACAATATCGTCCCTTGTATCATAGACGCTCAACTAAGTGGATTACAACCTATTATCGGAACAGCTTTATATGATGAGTTATGTAAGGAGGTAACAGATGATGATTTAACAGAATTAAATAAACTCCTCTTAGATAATTATATTGCTACATATCTATTATATCAAGTAATAGCTAATATGACGGTGGATAATTATCAGAAGCAACATAATGCAGGGAGTGTTAATTACGTTGATACCAATTATCAAAACATAGCTTTATCAGAGTTAAAATACATGAAGCAACATTGGGAAGACAAGGCAAGTTTTTATGCAAACAGATTAGATGATTTTCTACATGCCAATTCCCAAAACTATCCTAAATTTTATGAATGGAAGTGCGGAGAGATGAGACATAATGACAGCTCCAATGTTTATCATTCAGGAATAGGTTTAGGAAATATACCTACGTGTTACAATAATTTTATTAAAAGGAAGTATAAAAAATGGTATTATTAGAAGTTATAAAAGCAATTAAAGACACTTACTCCACTATTCCATTAGTTAACAGTGTTTATGACAACAGTAACCTCATCAATAGAAAAGATACTAAATATATTAACGTTTCTTTCGATTTGCAAGGTGTTAATGAATATGAAAATTATTCTATTTATAATTTTAACATCACAGCAAGCGAACTGATGAGTGATAAAGAAAATTTAACTAACCAACACTATTCAACATTAGTAAACGTCATTAGAGAGGGGTTTGACCTATTACAATTAAATTATGATATAGATGTGGATTATCCCATCAACTATCAAATGAACACCCTTAAATTCGCTGACGTTTTAGATATTGTTCAAGCTAATGTTAATATAATTACTGAAAATACGGAGGATTGCTAATGGTACAAAAGGATATTAAATTTTACATATTAGTGGGATTAGGTTTTACAATATCCCTCATAGGTCTTCTCTCCCCTCCAATAGGTATAGTAGATAACAGCGTTTTAGTGGTAACAGGTTTATTCCTAAGCGTTGCAGGTGGTCTTATTGGTGCTGTCATTCACTTAGACTTCAAAAACCTTTATTTTCATATAGGACCAATGCCAACCAAAATTAAAGAAGATAAGAAAAAATGCGTAAAAGATGAAGAGGATTCCAAGTAGGAGTCCTTTTTTTTTTATGTATATAGCTAATTTATAATAAAATAAGTAAAAAAATGGCTACAATAGAAGAAAAGGTAAATGTAATCAATATTGAGACTAAGAAAGCGGAATCCTCTGTCCAATCATTAAAAACAAAAATAAAGCAGTTAAAAGATGAGATGGGTTTATTGGAAGAGGGCACTGAGGAATATAATGAAAAGGCGAGGGAGTTAGGTTCTTTAATGAATCAGCAAGCCAAGATAACAGAAAATGCAAAATTCTCCACAGCGGACTTAGGTGAAAACTTAAGTAATGTTACGCAAGTGTTAAATGGTGGTGTTGGAGCGGTAACAGGTTTCACGTCTGCCTTAGCGTTAATGGGAGTTGAGATGGACGATGATACAAAATTGCAACAGAAGTTAGTTCAAGCGATTGCGTTGATGTCCTCCTTGTCAGCTATTGATAATGCGATAAATGCGTTCAATGGATTAAAGAATCAGATTAAGCAGACGACATTAGCTCAAAAGGGATTGAATGCGGCGATGAAAGCTAATCCCATTGGTTTTTTAATAACAGCTGTGGCGACATTGGTTACAGTTTTTGTTACGTTAAAAAATTTATTAGATGATACCAAGGATAGATTAGAAGCGATAGGGGAAGCAGCAAGACAGGCTAATGGTGAATATGAATTTTTAGTTAAAGGACAAGAGCAGCAGATAGCTATAATGCAGGCTCAGGAAAAGAGTGAGAATGAATTGAACGAGGCGAGGATTAAATTCCATAGGGATAACATGAATCGTTTATTCGGTCAAATAGTGCAGTATCAGCGTTTATATAATTTAACTAACGAACAATTAGAAGAGGAAGAGAATTATCAAAAATTATTAGCTAATCATAATAAAGAAAAAGAAGAATATGAAAAGGCTTTATGGAATAGAGAAGTTATAAGAGAAAAGCAAAAGACAGCAGCAAGGAAGAGAGAAGAGGAAGCGACAAAAAGGCAACGTGATGCAGCAAAAGCAAGATTAGAAGAGTTAAAGAAAGAAAAAGCAACATGGGAGGATTTAGCAAAATTACAGATAGAGAGAGAAAAATCAGATGGTAAAATAAATGAAATCGAGTACCAAGAGAAATTATTAAATATCGAGGTAAAGAAGTTAAACGCCATACGAGAGCAAGATAAGAAAAAAGGAAAAGATTATATTAGCAAGTCGTATGTGGAGCAGGAAAAGGCTGTAAGGGCTTTAATTACCACGATTGATGATTTACGTAAGACGGAAAAAGAAGAGGCAGAGGAGCGAAGAAAAGAGCTTGTAGAGGGTGATTTAACAAAAGCTCAGTTGGAGTATGAATCGGAGTATTATAATGCAAAGAAAAAGATTTATGAAGATTATGCAAATGATGTTAATATTATAAATGAGCAGTTATATTTATTAGAGCAAGATAAGTTAAAACAATCGCTCCAAGACTTAGAACAGCAGTTAAGTGATAAGTTAATATCATTAGAAGAGTATAAAGCTAAAAAATCTGAGATTGAATACACCATTAGTGAAAATGAACGCAATGAATCAGAACGAAGAAAAACTGTTAAAAAAGAAGAAGCAGAACAAAAGCTAACCACCGAAGAATTGCTAAGACAACAGATTATAGATTTACAGAGTGGGGTGAGTGGATTGTTAAGTGGTATAGGTGAAAATTTAAGTCAAGACACTGAAGCATATAAAAATATTAAAGCAGCGGAAGCGATTATTAACACCTTATCAGCAGCAGTGGCAGCATTCTCAGGAATCACATCAAGTACAGGTGGTTGGGGAATAGCAGCAGCAATAGCTCAGGCAGCAGCAGTAACAGCAACAGGTATGGCAACAGTTAAGAAAATTTATGCAGTTAATACCAATGGAAGTTCTAATAATACTGATGGTTCAATGACTACTAGTGCGATGAATGTTATTAACAGAAATTATACTAATGCTCGTTTAACAGATAGTAATGGTAGTGAAGTGAATATCGGAGACCTTGCAAACCAAATCAATGATAAAAAGGTTTATGTAAGCGTTAAGGATATAAATGAAGCTCAGACAAAAGTTAAAGTCGTATATAGGAATAACAGTTTCTAAAATCACTAAAAGGGGGTATCTAATAATTACTCCCTTTTCTTTTTAACTTTTTTTAATATGAAAGTGAGAATAAAACTTCGTTGTATGATTAAACCTTTTTGATGTGATATTGTCAAAAACGAAAAATCATACTATTTAATATTGAATATAAAAATATAAATGATATGAACAAAAACGAAATAATTGAAGAGTTATACAAGAGTGGTTGGATTGAGGATACTGTAAAGAAAAACAATGTACATGATTATGATATTGAAGAAGCCATGGGTTGGTATTTAGTACACCTATGCGAGAAACAAGAATTAGAAGACATGTATAATAATGGTGGAATGAAAAGAATAAAAAGGTATTTAACAAAAGATATTGATTTGTTTTTATTCTCAACAGGCACTCAATTATACAAGTGGGAGATTAAAAAATCACCTGCCAACATATCTAAAAAAGCGAGTGAATATGGTTATAGGTTTGTTGAGGAAAAAGGTGTTATTGATAGTGGTTCTAATAAGAAAAACTCTGAACCAATGACTTATATATATCAAGAGTTAGACCCTTTTGTACCTAAACCCAAACCTAAACCTGTGATAAAGGGAAAAAGAAAATACACTAAGAAAAGTGATAAGTGGAATAATTGGAACAGTTCAAGATATACAAAATAAAATTTAAATTAACATGGAACAAGAAAAGTTAACAGAATTAAGAAACAAAGCATTCCAATCTAAAACAAAACAAGAATGGGATGTTGTAATGAATGAAATTAAAACCCTAACTGAAAATGATGAATCAGCAAGGGAGTATTTAAGAAAATATTGTACTACTCTATTGGAAAAGAAAAAAGTCTATTGGGAGAAGTATCAACAACAGTCAAATAAACCTAAATACACATCAGTTAAAAACTCATTCATTTTCCAAGATGAACTAGCTCACGCATTAGCTGAATATATAAAAGTTAAAACTGAGTTACTCAAAAAAGAAAAGAATTTATTATAGCTCATTTATTATTATTATTATTGAGAGGTAGTGTTCACAGCATTGCCTCTCTTTTTTTATCCCTCCCTCAAAAGTTAATTACAGTTAAAAACAAAACCACTTCATGAAAACACGTATATCTCTTCGTTGCAATGACTGTAAAAGTAAAAAAGATAAAAAATAACAAATATGTCAAAGTTTATAATAACACGCAATTTGAACGGATATAAGTTGCAACAGAGAACTGATAATGGAATGTTTAACGCTTCATACTTCATAGAACAATGGAATGAGAAGAATAACTCCAATCTGAAGGTAAGTGATTTTATTAAAGAAAAAGACACTCTACGCTTCATGAATATATTAGCTGTTAAAGAAAACCTAAATCACGTTGGAGAATGTTTTAATGATGGTATAATAGCTGTTAATAATACCGTAACTAATGATGAGGGTATTATTCATACAGAGATTTGGTTTCATCGCTACCTCTTCTCAGATTTTTTAATATACGTAAATGAAGAGTTAAAATATGAAGCATTGAAGTTCATCACCGATAACTTAATTGATATGAGAAACACCGTAGGCTCTAAATACAGAGAATGGGTAAATCTACTCACTACCATTGGAGCTAATCAAACAGATATTAAAACTATTCAATGTAATATAAATATCATCGTATTCGGTAAACATGAAAAGGATATTAGAAACTCAGCTACATTTGAAGAGTTAACTAAAATACTAGAAATCCAATCAACACTCTCATCACTCATTAAATTAAACATAGCTACCACTCCAATGGAAGTTTTATCTCATCTTGTTAACCTCTTTAGAAAATAAAGTGAAAATTATGAAAAATAACATTAAATTTTTTCTCGGTCAGTATCAACAAGTTAAGAAAAATTCATTAAAATTCCTCACTTTCATATCCACTTTTTTCAAAAAAAGGCTCTCTTATTCTATAGGAACTATGTCCTATTATAGTTCATTGGAATATTCTCATCGAATATCCCAATTCCAATAAGCGGACAATCGTTCAAGTATTTTCTTAGAAACTGTTTAAATAGCGGTTCATTACATTCACCTTGTTACTCAGTTCTAAAGAACTTCATAAAAACAAAAGAACTTAACGAAAATGAAAAGTACTCATCGTACTCTTCATTCTTCTTATAAGTCCTTCAGTTTACTAAAGAATCTAAAACAGTTAAAAATACTCAAGTCAATACCTGAAAATACTTCTAAGGTATAAGTAAGGTAAGGATAATTGTACCCTTTTGAATCGGGTGTTTTTTCTTTTCATTTTGAGATTTTTCAAGTTTGGTAGTAGTTGAGAAGTTACTTCAGTTTTCATTGGTAGTAGTTAGTAGATTCGATTCTTCAGTTTGGTAGTTAGTTTTCTTGAGTTGGTAGGTTAGTAGAGTAGTTTAGTTAATTCCAAGTTAAGTAAATTCACTAGTAGATTCTCAAGTTTACTAGTAGTTTCCTTATTTCCATGTGTAGAGTAGTTTTAAGAGGTTTAGAGAGGTTTTAACAGTTCATAGGTAGAATTAGTTCAGTGAGGTAGTAAAGTCTTACCAGAGGAGAAATAAACGTACTTCCAAGGTAGTTAATTCTAGTAGGTAGTTTGGGAGGTAGTAAAGTACTTGTAATTCCATGTGTAGTTAATTAGGTAAGAGACTCGTTTTAACATTCCATAGTTAAGTAAATTCCAAAAAGTGTAAACGTAAGTTAATGTCGAAGACACTCCATAAACGAAGTGATAATACAATATACTTCCGCTGCGTAATTTTTACATACTTAATAGGGTAAACAGTTGAAAATGAGTAATTCCTAAAATTGAGGAGATGGGTGAGTAGCGAAATGCGACGATGCTCTGAATTGTTAACTTTTCAAAAATGATACTACTTATTCATGAAACTACCAATAAAACTTCGTTGTAGTAGTATATGAACAAAGAAAATTCAATAATAGCGGAGGCGAATAATAGTAACCAAGCTATGCAGATTTTTAATAATGAGAAATTTGGTGAGATTAGAACATTAGGTGATGGAAACAATCCACTCTTTTGTTTACCTGACGTATGTAGAGCATTATCTGTTGATATAAGTAATGTTAGAGAAAAGGTAAGAAAGGGGTGGTGCATTAAACACCCCCTTCAGACTAACGGTGGAATCCAAGAAACAACCTTTGTTAATGAATCGGTTTTGTATGATATAATCTTCAGTTCGAGAAAAGCTGAAGCTGTTGAGTTCAGGCATTGAATCTACCGAATGGTGAGTTAGGTATATTAAATGTTTACAAATGGTTTAGAGATAATAATTTTACGATGAAAAATAACCTACCATACGAAATTCAAAGACGTAAGGGGCTTATGACAGTTAGGTTGGGTAAAGATAAGTACGGTAGATTAACAAAAACAGCTGTAATAACTGAAAAAGGAGTTAAGTACTACCATGATTTAATAGTGAATAGTCTTAATTGGATAAAAAAGAATTTACTCAGCAATCTTCGGAGGAAACTGAGCTTGAGACTCTAATAAGTAACAGGCTTGAGACTCTAATAAGTAACAGGCTTGAGACTCTAATAA
>OIZL01001329.1_pt1 | contig 13676 bp, 18 predicted proteins | sample 1588541 | NCBI WGS metagenome assembly OIZL01 (sample SAMN03283285) | human gut metagenome | biome: human-associated habitat; material: feces | host: Homo sapiens | place: Peru | collected 2012 | reverse complement strand
CTACAGATAGATTTCTCTTGCGTGTTCTATCTTTCTTGAAAGCTGCCCTCTCAAATGGATAATTAGTAGTGAGCTTTTTTCTTCTTGCCCAGTTAAATACTGACTTCAATTTATCAATATCTCCAATAATACCATTGTTGCATCTGCCTTTTTCTTCCTCATGCTTATAGAATCCCTCTACCCACGAAAAATCTATTCCGTCAAGCGTGGCATTCTCATCATATATGGAAATATCCGTTATAAGATGTTTGTAGGCGGCTATAGTGCCTGTCTTATCCTTTGTGTCGATAAACTTCTCTATTGCACTAATAATGGTGTTCCTGTTCCTTTTCTTGCCAACAATCAACTCTTTAAGATGTTCTTTGAGTTCGTCAACGCTTTCGTTGCTATGCTCATTGATGTAATCATCACACATCTTATATATCTGTGCAAGTCTGTTGGTCTTAGACTTTGCCGACTTGTCGGAACGAGGAAAAACCATTCCGTCAAACTTCTCTGTTGTCTGTAATCCAGTTGACAGATAAAACCTCTTGTACTTATGCGTAACAGATAAGTACACCTTAAAATCTCTGCTATCAATATATACTTTCATAACTCATTTATTCTTTATGCTTGCATATTGCTTGCAAAAATACCTAGTTTTTATCCGTTTTACGGGGTTTTTAGGGCTGTTTTGCACTGCTAATACAACAAACGTATGTTTATAACTTACTGATAATCAATCAGAATATATTTTATGTAATTAAGAGGATGATCTTCTTGTCTATATCAGCCATAACTTTTTGATATTTATAATGTTGTGGTTGTTTGATAATTAACTCGCTTGCATATTGCTTGCATTCCTACTTCTTTGCAAGCAAATCCATTAACTGCTTAATTTGCTCATCCTTGCTCTCAATTTGCTTGCGTAGGTCTGCCAACTGTTCACGCAACAGATTAATCTCACTCTCAGAGGAATCTCCAATTATCTGTTTATTGTGGTGGGCATTATCCTCGTTCACCATATTTATATTAGGTGTTCTATCTTTACCAAAAACCCAGTCACTTGGACTAACGGCAGCTTTATCATCAAACATATCGCCATCAGAATTTACTAGCCATTCTTTTCTCAGACCTAGATTGTAGCAAATCTTTTGAATATCATTCTTGGTGAAAGAATACTTGGTATTGCTTTCGCTCATCTTTTTATTAAGATTAGCTTGGTCTATGTCTATCACCTTGCAAAACTGAGACATCGACTTGAATTTACTTATGTCGAAGCAAAACTTTAAGTTCTTCGCAATATCATTCATAATTCTTAAAATCTGTTTAGAAATTACACATTATGCGCCATCTTTCGTGAACAAAGGTTAAATAACCAAGAATAACAAAACTTTCTCATCGAAATATTTGGTTATTTGTGGTTATTTTCATACCTTTGCAATCGTTAATCAGTTACAACACTGATAGACGAAAAAGGTGGGACGGAGTTTAAGACACCGTCTAAGCTATTTATCCACTGCAAAGATAGTTATTTAACTTCGTTCCACCAAACTTTTTTGGTTAAATATAGTTATTTGAAGAGAAATAATGAAGATAGAATACAATCAGGAAGATGTTCGTCAGAGGGTTGCAAAGGTTATAGAGTTGGGCAAATATAAGTCCACAAGGTCGTTTTCGATTGATGTTGGTCTCGATTGCTCTAACCTATCAAAGATGCTAAGAGGTAAGCAGAATTTTACCAAGGCAGCTATGATGGCCATTTGCTCTAACCTAAAGGTTGATTTACAATGGCTCGCCTACGGAAAGGGTGATGCTCCTGTAATGATAGGTCAGATAGATGACGCAACACAATTGCGAATTGAAAAGGCAAGGCTCGAAGAACGAGTGCAATGCCTAGAGAACGAAAAAGCATTTCTGCAAAGGATGCTTGAAAAATAATAGGAGAATAATAAAATGGCAACACCGAAGAAGAAAGTAGTAGTCGAAAGGATTGCTAAGAAATGGCTATCAACTGATGAAGCTGCATCATACATAGGTATGGGAAAGTCATTCATCGTTGAATTGAGAAAGAGCGGAAAGCTACCACACTGCATGATAGGTCACTCTGCATTCTTCCTCGCAAGCGATATAGATAATCTGCTTGAAAGCCATCGTGTATATTAAATCGTGTATATTGAGAAATTTTGTTTTATACTTACCAAGCGTGGTAAATGGGCGAGTAAATGCTGGTTCGTTTGTGCTCGCCCAATATGGTTTCGTAGCTCAGTTGGTCAGAGCGGTCGGCTGTTAACCGATAGGTCGCAGGTTCGAGTCCTGCCGTTACCGCAATTCTTTTAGAATCAGATTATCACTACAAGTGGTGAAACTGAAAGCTAGAGAAGAGTTCTTTGATATATTGACGCACAGAATAGTATGCGTGGAAAAAAGAAGTAGCCGGAGAGCATCGATGGATGCCGTGACCTGGCGAAAAGGACGCACGACATACGAAAGACTAGTCAGTAACAGATATTACATAGACTATACCGATGAACTATGTTGAAACATCAGCACAAGCAAAGGGCATAATATAGGTCTGTATCGTTTGCTATGTAGTATTCTAGCCGAAGTATGTATTATTGCCATCTTACGTGTAAGATATTTATAATATGTATGGAGTGTCAACGGAACGTCAATGCTAGCTGTATCGGGAATACGGAAACGATTAATATCGTGGCATTCACAAACGACAGAAAGTTCCATGGTTTTAGATACATAAAACACAAGGTATGGTGTAAGTGGTATTCTTGCTCAATACTTTAATTAAATAATAACAAAGAGATATTTGGTGCAATCGGAAGCACGTCATATAACTAGAAGATACCGTTCTTATCGTATGGAAATATTGGTTCGAATCCGATAGTATCTCCAATATGATTCAAAATGTTTTTCGAGAGTTTTACCTCTCGGTTGAGAAAGGTTTATTTACTTGTTTGATTGTTTATTATTATCAAAATCTGAATTGAAATACAGGAGAATGCAGTTCGTCTGTGAAGATAGGCTGCACAAATCGCAGGTTGGAGCAGTTGGTAGCTCGCTAGGTTCATATCCTAGAGGTCGCCAGTTCGAGTCTGGCACTCTGCAACACTCTTTTTTAGGTGATAAAAAAATAAGGTTTATTAGTTTTTTTAGTTATTATCGAAAGGCATATTGTTCGTGAGAATAGCATGCCTTTTAAAATGGTTCTATGGTGTAATTTAAGTTTTGGAAACCTTTAATTAGGTTACATCGATTATCCATTCAATCGTCCGAAGCGAATTAGCCTTAGCCTCGAATGGATTTAGGGAGCTACGTTAGGAATGAATGTATAGGCACGTCAGAATGTTCGTCCAAGTTCTGACTTCTGCGGTCGATGATTAAAAGGAGCGAAAGCAACGGTTTTATCGGCAAGAAACCATTCTATAACATTGGCGATGGGCGCACAACCCCACTTCGGTGGGAGATTTATTTATTAATTTAAATTTGAGTTTATGATTTACGTAAGAAGTAAAGAAGGCAGGGTATTAATGCCAACAGAACGTTGTGGTAAGATAGGTTATATTCTTCGTCACGGAAAGGCTCATGTTGTCAGCCGTGTTCCGTTTGTAGTACAGTTGGATTATGATAGCACCACCTACACGCAAGATGTGAACCTTGGCGTTGATGCAGGTTCGAAGCACATTGGAGTTTCGGCAAGTTCCGAGAAAAAAGAGCTGTTTGCAGCGCAAGTCGAGTTAAGAAGTGATATTGTGAAATTACTTTCTACTCGTAGGGAGTTGAGACGGAATAGAAGAAACCGCAAGACACGCTACCGAAAGGCTCGTTTTGATAATCGCAAGAAGAAAGATGGTTGGCTAGCACCAAGTGTTGAACAAAAGATTGAGAGCCACTTGAAGGTTATTCGTTTGGTTCATAAACTACTTCCTGTCACAAAGACCACAATCGAGGTCGCTCAGTTTGATACTCAGAAAATAAAAACCCCAGACATTAAGGGTGATGAATATCAGCAAGGCGAGCAGATGGGTTTTTGGAACGTAAGGGAGTACGTTTTGGCAAGGGATGGGCATAAATGTGTTCACTGCAAAGGCAAGAGCAAAGACCCGATATTGAACGTTCACCACTTAGAGAGTCGTAAGACTGGAGGTAATTCTCCTTCTAACTTAGTTACTTTGTGTGAGACTTGCCATAAGGCTTATCATCGTGGAGAGTTCGACTTGAAAATTAAGCGAGGAAGTTCCTTGCGTGATGCTGCGGTGATGAACATTATGCGTTGGGCAGTCTATGAGCGAGCGAAGAAAGAGTTCGGTAACGTTCACTTGACCTATGGTTACATTACCAAGCATACACGCATTGAGAATGGCATTACTAAGACACACGCTGCCGATGCGTTTTGTATTGCCAAGAACGTACATGCAACGAGGTTGGGAGATTTCTTTCTGTGCCGTTGTGTTCCTCGTCATACGAGAATATTGCACGTTGCCAACCCTAAGAAAGGAGGCATTCGTAGGTCTTGTATTGCATCGCATAAAATAGGTAAATCTCGTTTTCAACGCTACGATATGGTACAATGGAAAGGAATGAATTGTTTTATATTTGGAAGTACGCATGGAAGACCTATTCTACGTTATATAGAAGGTCTTCAAGTAGCGAACCAACCGAGCGTGAATATTAAAACAATTAAGTTTTTGAGAAGAATGAGATGTAGCATTTTAGTAAAATGCCCTTAAAGCAATTAGGTAATGCGCTACATACGCAGATTTAAAGCTCCGACCAGTATTGTAGAGAAGATGGTTCGATTCCATCTAAGGGCGCATTTTTTACTTTGTCATAAGAAAAATGATTAAATTTTAAAATTAGGCTGTTTTTCCTTGGCGGTCAGATTATTAAGTTAGTCTGCCGCCAAGGTTTTTACGAAAAGAACATGAAGATTATATATAGTATAAAGGTTCACAGAGACCACTTGAAAACGCTGCAAGGTCTGAAATGCTTGCAGTCTGTTGATGTCGGTGAAGATGGTAAGTCAATTACTTGTCAGTTCAAAGACAACAAGACTAGGGGTTGTCTGATTGCTCATACAAATGATTGGCTTGTTGAATTCGCGACAGGAGAATGGCAGAAGTTTGGTGATGCTGCTTACCAACAACTAGTTTGGAATCCGAGCAACGTATCTAAAGAATATTAGCTATGGCTGCTGCTAGGGTTGTTCAATACAAGTACACATCAAAAGATGGTACTGAGTACGATAGTAAAGAAGAATATCTGTATCACCAAATTCTTCTTGCTGATAAACGAGTTTCTTGTATTCACAGACAAGTAAAACTCAGTATATTCAAATCCCTTTATATGTTTGTGCCGAAACAACTCAAAACAAAGGTTCGGTATGATAAAAGACTGATGGTTAGCGGTCATAGCTATAAACCAGACTTCATATTTTGGGAAGATGGAAAATTGATTGTTTGCGATGTGAAATCAAAGTACACTCATTCTCTCAGGGAGTTCAGAATAACTGCCAAGGGGTGTATTAATAAGATTGTCGCACACAACAAGAAACGTCATAATGGTGAGCCGTTTGTGGTTTTTCGTGAAGCTATCCATATCAAGAAGAATGAATGGAATATAATCGACTATCCACCTGACGGAAATAGTTATTGTTTTAGTTAGTTGTTGTAAAACCGCCCCTACGCTGACTAAGGTTGCCGTAGAATTGGATGTGGAGTTGCTCAATGGGCATGAGCATGGATTGGGAACGCACCATAAGAGGAAATAAAACCTCTCGTAAGTTTGGCAGATGGTGTGCCTTTTGAAACCTCGGAAACGAAGCATCCTTTTAAAAACAGTTTAACATGAAACATACAGTTGATGATATTGAATTAAAGATAGAGCCTGAGTTCAGAATGCTTCATAATAGAGTAGGTGTATTTAATACACATTTTCAGAATTTTGGGCATTATAATATACCGAAAGCTCAGCTAATTTTGGCTGACCCACCGTATAATCTCGGTGTTAATGCTTACGCAAGCAATCCATCTTGGTATAAAGATGGAGATAACAAAAATGGCGAGAGCGAACTTGCAGGAGAAGAATTTTTCGATACTGACAAAGATTTCCGTCCTGCCGAGTTCATGCACTTTTGCTCACAGATGTTACGACCAGAGCCAAAAGAAAAAGGTAAAGCACCTTGTATGATTATCTTTTGCGGATGGGAACAGCAGTTTTATTACAAGGAATTAGGTGAGAGGTACGGCTTCAAGGGTTGCATCCCTTTGGTGTTCAGAAAGAATTATTCTGCACAGGTCTTGAAAGCCAATATGAAGGTTGTTGGCAACTGTGAATATGGTCTGATACTCTATCGTGACAAGCTGCCTAAGTTTAATAATCACGGAGAAATGGTTATGAACTGCATGGAATTTCCGAGAGATTTAGGTATGCCACGTAGTCACCCAACACAAAAACCTATTCCACTTCTGAAAAAGCTGATAGGTTTATTTACAGACCCCGATGATGTCGTTATCGACCCAACAGCAGGTAGTTGCAGTAGTATAGTTGCAGCAGCATCAATGCAGAGAAAGGCTTATGGCTTTGAAATCAAGAAACAAATCTATTCACAAGGTGTAGATAATGTAAAGAGATACATAAGTAATGATATGTTTGAGGTATCTCCGCAGCTTGAAAAGAGAAAGCGATATACACAAGCAAGTTTATTTTGATTTACCATCATGATAGAATTGAATAAGATATACAATGAGGATTGCCTAGTGGGAATGAAAAGGATTCCTGACGAAAGTGTGGATTGCATTATATGTGATTTGCCGTATGGCACGACCAAGAATGCATGGGATAGCGTTATCCCTCTTAATGACCTTTGGACTCATTATAACAGAATAATCAAAGAAAACGGTGCGATAATTTTGTTTTCTCAAATGCCTTTTACTGCCGTGCTCGTCTGTAGCAACTTGAATGATTTTAAGTACGAAATTGTATGGCAAAAAGAAAATGCTACTGGATTCTTAAATAGTAATTTTGCTCCTATGAAGATCCATGAAAATATTTTGGTATTTTCTAAATCTAGTGCTTGTTTTGTAAAAGATAAGAATTTGGCGATGATATACAATCCTCAGATGATACATGGTTGCAAGCCTTATATAAGTAATAAGACTGGAATATCATCCACAAATTACGACTACAAACATTCCAAGCCAATTACAACCATCAACAATGGAGAACGTTTTCCAAACGATATTATATTTTTCAAACGAGATAAAGAGAAGATTCACCCTACACAGAAGCCAGTGGATTTAATTCGTTATCTCGTTAGGACTTATACCAATGTGGGGGGGTGCGTTCTTGATAACTGTATGGGAAGTGGCACTACTGCTATTGCCTGTATCAGGGAGAAGCGGAACTTCATCGGCTTTGAACTGAACAAAGAATATTACGACAAGGCTTGCAAGCGCATTCAGTTGGAAATGATACAGCCTAGCTTGTTTTAATTACAGATATGTAGCTTTTCATTTGCCCTTATATATGCAATTCACGTGAATCGGTGTGGTGGAACTTGCGTGATGTTCACTATGTAATAGTCTGAGCACTGCACCGATTATTCTTTGAAGTTAGTTTTCTTTCATAACCGTGTAGCCCACACCGATGATAGTGTTCCTTGGGCAAGAACGATAATGGTGTACTGCTAGAAATAGTAGCATTCTTTGAAATTTGGCGGCTATCATCGGTAACTGGAGATTGTGACCGTAGCGTATGGCAAAGTACGGAACATACAAGAAATTAGGAGGCAGAACCCACAAAAATAAAAAACTCTTATTATGACTGCTGACCGAAATCCAATGGGATGTTGCCAACCGATGAGGTTCGATTCCTCAAATCTCCACTTCTTTAGAATAGGTCAATGTTTAACGAGCCAAGGCAGTTCCGACCGACCATCGGGAAATAGTCAATACGATTCTTGTAGGATTCGTCACTTAAATTTTGCCAACTGCCGAGGCTCTTTTTTACAAAGAGCAGGAGGTGTATAATGGCGAGATTAACGCTTGAAGACTTGCGAGCAGACCCTTTGGTAAAACCAGATTTTGATATTCTGAAAAAAATCGGCTTATCTGAAAATGAACCTTGGAAGTTTGTTTGTAAGATGTTAGATTTTTGTGATGATGAATATTTTAATCTTAAAGCTAAGAGTATGTTCACTGTATATATAGCTGGTTATTTTTCATGTTTTCACAAATTTAATTTAGAAACAATTAAAGAAGTTTTCAAATAATGAAAGGTATGTTTTATATTAGCTATCTTGTTGCTATGCTTGTTCTTGTAGTCGCTGCCGAGATAATCAACTTCGCAAGCAAGACAGTATGCGGCAAGAAAGTTATCAAATGTTTTGATTTATGATTAGTAAGTTTGGAAAGGAATTGATTGCAAGCGGCATTCCTGAAGATGTCGTAAAGCTAGCATACGATTTTGTTGAAAAAGCAAATATCGGTAAGGGTCTTGTTGGCAAAGATGCTGAATTATGTCGGTCTTTCAAAGACTTTGCTGCAACTGCATATATCACTGGTGCTAGAGAACAAGAAGAAGGAATACTTAAAAAGTTAAAGGAGGAATTATCAGTATGAGTAGATTTTTTTTTGCGCTTGCTGCAACCGCTCTTACGTTCGCAGTTGTTGGTGCAATAGCGATGATGCTAGGTTGGGATAAAGAAGATTAGCAAAATGAGAAGCGAATCAAGGCGCAGCCAGCTAGACCACGAAAGATATATGAGAAATCGTGAAGAAAGACTGCAAAAGCAAAGAGATTATTACAGAAATAATACTGAACTTTGCAAGGCTAGCGTAAAGCGATGCAAAAAGAAAAGAGTAGAAAGAGAAAGATTATTATTGTTTAATTAATTAAATATGTAGCTATTATGGCAAAAGACAAAATTAAGTTGGTTTTCGAGATTGACCGCTTTAAGGTTATCGGTTGTGTCGCACGTAACTGTGAGACAAAGGAAGAGTACGATGAATTGGTGAAAATCATCAATGGTACTGATGAGGTTGTTCGCAATGACAAAGAAATTGAGAAGACAAACTGTGTACTGATTCTCGACCAGTTGTTGCACAACAACGAGAATTTGGCTCTTCGCAAACGCCTGGAGAGCGAGAATGAAGCACTTCACAATGGCGAAGGTGACGGTGACAGCAACGTAAAGTGCATCGAAATCAAAGGCAACGTTGCCAAAGAACTCTTTGATAAGATTGCTTCTTTGGCTGATAATGGAAAGGATGGTGAGTAATGAGAGCAAGAACAGCATCTTGGTATGAGACTAGAATCAAGTACCAAAAGACGATGGAGGATGGCTCGAAAAAAGTAGTCAACGAACTTTATGTTGTTGATGCACTTTCTTGCACCGAGGCAGAAACATCTATCATTGACGAAATGAGTTGCTATATTAGTGGTGATTCTGCCGTTACAAGCGCAAAGAAAACCAACTATGGCGAGATTTTCTTCTCTGACTTGGATGATGATGATAAGTGGTACAAGGCTAAACTCCAGTTTATTACCATTGATGAGAAGATAGATAAGGAGAAGCGTTCTAACGTAACTTATCTGGTTCAAGCTAAGTCGTTGGCACGTGCTCTTCGATATGTTGATGAGGCGATGGGCAAGACAATGATTGATTACGACATCGTAGGTCTCAACGAAACAAAGGTCTTCGATGTATTCGAGCATCACGCCCCATCTTCCGAAAACAAAGAGGAAAAGAATGAGTAGAATCGACAAACTTATAGCATCTATGCCGCCAAGAATGGCTAATGCAGTAATCCATCAACGCAAGTTACATGCTTGCTTGATGGAACTTACTGCAAACAAATCAAGAGAAGTGGCGGCTAGAGCTATTTTTCTGAATTACCAAGATGGTGATGGCAGAAAGTTAGGTACGATTCCACATTATTACGAAAGCCCTACAACTACTGGTTCTGTAATGGTGGAAACGTACTTTAGTTATATTGATAGAGTACATTAATTTTAAAATCTATACAAATGAATATAGAACAGTTAAATGAGACGCCTCATAATCAGATTTGCGACTTGGCAAGGGATAAGTTTATTGAGGTGTACAATCAGAAGTTCGGAGAGGGTGGAGAAGTGTTCTTTGAAGAACAGAAGGCTCTGTTTAATAATGAGCTTCTCAACGGCTCGTTTAAGGGGTATCTCGAAAAAGCAACATCGTTGAATATTCACGATGCCTTTATGAATTTAGCGATTAATGGATTGTCGCTAGAAAAAGGAACTACAACACTCTGTTACCTTATGGGTTATAGCAACTACGACAAGAATACCAGACAATCAACTTATACGGCTAAGATTACATATACAGGATATGGTGAGATTCTTCTTCGTCAAAGAGCTGGACAGATTCTTCGTTGTGACAACCCTGTAGTGGTATATGATTGCGATGATTTCCGCTTCGGTGAGCGTGACGGTCATAAATTTGTTGATTATGTGAAGACTTATCCACGACCAGCAAATTCATATATCGTTGCTTGTTACGTAAAGATTATCCTTCCAAACAATTCATACGATTACTTCGTTCTTGACCGCGAAGGTATCGACAGATTGCGTGAATATTCTGTTAAATTTGGCGGTCAAGACCATAAGGCTAACGCTCTTTATGGCGGTAATTATGTTGGTAATGATGGCAGAACGTACTTCAAGGATATTGATACAGGATTCCTTATCTCTAAGACTTGTAAGCATGCTTTTAAGACTTATCCTAAGTTACCTGTCGGTCTTGGCGGTATGTTACAAGCTGATGTTGACAGCCAACCTCAACAACAGCAACAACAAGAAGCTTTTGGTGCTTCGCAAACTGAGACACAGAAAAATGGTGTTAAGGCAAAGGTTGACGATGATTCTCCATTTTAATTTATAAAGTATGGCTGAAAATACAGAATTGCAGTTGGTACAACAACAAGCCAACAATATTACAAGACAGATTGCAACGCTCAAATCCGATACAGAAAATGCGGTGCAAGCTAACAGAAAGTCTTATGAGGCATGTGTTCAGGCAGGTGAATCTCTTCTGTCTGATATTAGTGCTTCTGGTATGAATGATGCTCTTGACGAGAAAGCTGCTGAATTTATCAAGAAGGCTAAACTGACAGAGAAAGCAATGACGGAGAAACGTAAGGGTGTTACCCAAGTGTTCGATATTGTCCGTAAAGGATTTACGATGATGGAGAGCCTTATCTCTGCCAAGAATACAGATTCTGTTGTCTATAAGATTCAGGAAAAGCGCAATGAGTATGCTGCCTACAAGCTAGAACAGCAGCGTAAGGCTGAGCAGGAACGCCTGCGCCAGGAGCGTATCAAAGAGGCTAAGATTAAGTTGAAGACTGATACTATTGATACGCTCAACAATCTTCTTACTGAGCATTCTTCTGCTGCTATCAACTCACTTAATAATACGTTCTCTCTTCTTACCCTTGATAACAAGGATGAAGTTAAGAAACGTATTACAGAGTATTCTGATGTTCTTGACCTCGGACATCTGTTCGTTAATAACAAGCCTTCATACTCTTCTGAAATTGAAGAGAATGACGCAAAGGATATTATGAACGGCGCGTACAAGGAAATTTCCGCATCATTGCTTGCGTCTTATAAGCAGACAGTCACTGCTACACGTGACGAACTCCTTATGAAGTTTGACTCTAAGATTGCTGAACTTCTTGAAATCAAGAAGGCAGAAGAGGAACGCAAACGTAAGGAAGAGGAAGCACGTAAGGCAGAAGAGGAACGTAAGCGCAAGGAAGAGGAAGCTCGCAAGGCTGCCGAGGAAGAGCGTAAAAAGCAAGAAGAAATCCAACGCATCAAAGATGAGGAGGAACGCAAGCGCAAAGAGGCAGAACTGAAAGCTGCCGAAGAAGAACGCAAACGCAAGGAGGCAGAACTGAAAGCTGCTGAAGAAGAACGCAAACGCAAGGAGGCAGAAGCTGCCGCTGCTGAGGCTGAACGTAAGGCTAAGGAAGAAGCTATCCGTAAGGCTGATGAAGCCGCCAAGGAAGAGCAACAACGCAAGCTTGCAGCAGAGCAAGAGAAACGTGATGCTGAAAACGCTGCACAACATGCTACTGCACAAGCTCAGTCACTCTTCGCTCAGACTTCTGTTGATAACACAAGTAAGCAGAAAATAAAGGTCACAAAACGTCTTATCGTTACTGACAAAAACGCTTGGCTCGATATTATTCAGCAGTGGTGGACGATTGAAGGCTCTTCTATGTCACCTGACAAACTTGCATCTAAGTTGGAGTTTATGCGCAAAGCTTGCGAGAAACATGCTAACAATGAGGAGGAGTATATCGTTTCCCCTTATATTAAATATGAGGATGAAGTAACAGCTAAGTAATATGGCAGAGCAACCGTTTGACCCTTATTATTCACGTGGTGAGGTTTCCAACTCAGACCTCACCGCATTGAAGTTCGCTCTTAACCCACAACTTAACTTCGTTAAGGAATCAGACAAGAAAAAGGCATTCCATCTTGGCACTCTCGTTGATGCTCTCGTTACCGAACCAGAAAAGTGTAATCATTATGCTATGACGGTTGATGATGAGAAATACACAGAGAAAGATTGGAAATGGGGATTAGACAGACTTGCGGTATTAAAGAAACAAGCAACAAAGGATAGATTTCTTGATTTTGTTCTGAAAAATGCGGTCGGTCAGAAAACATTCATCAATCCGCGCATGAAGATGGAATACCAAGGTTTCAAGTTTGAACTGCCTGTGCGATGTAAATTCGACTGGTGGCTTGGCGAGTTTGGCGGTGACTTGAAGACTACCGCAGCTACGTCACAAGAACAATTTGAAGCTCAGATTGATTTCGTGGATTGGGATAGAAGCCGTGCATGGTATATGGACTTGACGCACAGCATTGACCCTAGATACGGAAATCAAGACTTTATCTTTGCAGTCTCAAAGACTAAGAAGAAAGTATTCTACAAAAAGATTGAACGTGGTGACGAGTTGTATTTGCGTGGTAGAGAGAAGGCTCTTGAATGGGCTTTCAGAATGTGGTGTTTATTATAATTATTATTATGTCAGATAAACCAAAATTATACGATTATCAAGAAGAGGGTGTACGCATGGAACTCGCTATGAAGCGTTGCATAAATGGGGATGACATGGGAACGGGCAAAACGATTCAGTCTATTGTTGCCATTGAACGTGCAAAAGCGACTCCTTGCTTGGTTATTTGCCCTGCTGCCCTCAAAGTCAATTGGGAACGTGAAATCAAGAGATTCACAAATCTTCGTCCGCTTATCCTTACGGATTCTGTAAACGCAACATACGGCTATCATCTTACTAAGATGGATTTGTATGATGTGGTTATATGCAACTACGAATCTCTTGCTAAATATTTCGTTGTATCACTCGGAGAAAAGCCGTTAAAGCTTAAAAATTTCATTTTTAGGAATGAGGTCGATATTCTGAAATCTGTCATTATTGACGAGTCTGCAAGAGTTAAAGACCCAACGACAAGGCAGTCAAAAATAATAATGGGTATTTGTCAAGGCAAGGAATATATCTACGAGTTGACTGGTACGCCTGTGGTTAACCATGCTACTGATATGGCTTGTCAGTTGGCTATTCTTGGTAGAATTGATGAATTTGGCGGATATGGCGATTTCTGTA
>OIZL01001328.1_pt1 | contig 13682 bp, 13 predicted proteins | sample 1588541 | NCBI WGS metagenome assembly OIZL01 (sample SAMN03283285) | human gut metagenome | biome: human-associated habitat; material: feces | host: Homo sapiens | place: Peru | collected 2012 | reverse complement strand
TTTTTATTGTATCAAAAAACCACACCTTTTGGTGCGGTTGAATTTTCAATTTAGGAAAAGAAATAACCAATGAAGTGTTATTTCTTTTTTGAGTTTTTGCGTATTTTTTTTATATCATGTAATATTTCTTCTTTTGACTTATCTTTATATTTTTTTATTAAATTTACGAAAAATGTGGGAGTTACAGTACTTTCGTCCAAATTTTGTTCTTCTAGAAAATAACTAAAATAATCAACGTTAATGGGCATGATATAATTAGTTATTTCAATTAATTTAGTTGTTAATTTCCACCATTCCTCGGATTTTCCAATAAGACAAGCTTGACTATTAGTAATATCATAAATACTTAATTTTCTTATCTTTTCAAGCTTTTCTTCTTCTTTTTTTCTTTTATTACTTATTATATAAATGTCATTAATTAAACGTTTAATTAACTCTTGCTTTTCTTTTTCTCTTTCTTGTTTTTCTTTTATGATATCTTCATTTTCTTTGTTTAATAAAAACTCAAATGCTTTTTCACATTCTTTAAAGTCAATATCACTATTTTTTGAATTTATAATTTTTTTTATTTCTGAAAATGGTAGTTCTACTAAAGTTCCATCATCAAGAGTATATTTGAATTTATTTTTTGACATACGAACCTCTCTTTTTGTTTTTCTTGTATTATATCATATATTGCTAAAATGTATAAATATTCTAATTGTTATAAATATTATTTGCATTATTAAAATCTATAATTTGTTTAAAGTTAGTTATATATCTTTTTTTATCATTTTCATAGTTTATATAATATGCATGTTCCCATAAATCAATATTAAGAATAGGTACTTTATTATATAGAATTGGCGTATCTTGGTTAGACATATTAATTATTTCTAAATTTTTATTAGTGTCACAAACTAAAAAAGTATAACCAGAACCTTTTAATTTTAATGCTTCTTCCTCTAATTTATCTAATAAATTATCATATGAACCATAAGTATCATTAATTTTATTTTTTAATAAACCAGTAGGTTTAAAGCCGTTTTTGCTAATGCTTTTAAAATATAAGTCATGATTTAATACACCACCTAGATTAAATAAAATATTTTCTTTATCACATTCATTAAACTCATCTATATGATAGATTAATTCATTTATACTATATCTATAGTCATAGTAGTTTTTATTTAGTAAATCATTTAAATTATTTAAGTAGTTTTGCATATGTTTATGATAATGAAGAGCCATAGTATGAGTATCTATAAATGGTTCTAAGTCTTGATAAAGGTAAGCAAGTCTTGGTAATTTGTACATAAAATTCCTCCTTATTAATAGTATGTATTTGACTAAAAAATATGATATAATGAAAAAGAAAGGTAGAGGTTAGTATGAAGTTTAAGAAGATAATTTTATTGATAATTTGTTTTTTTGTTATATTTACACTTTCTGGGTGTATTAGTAAGAAAACGATTAACGAAGAAGAATTTAATTCTAAAGCAAGTCAAATGGGGTATCAAGTAGTAGATGTTACAAATCAGTATACTTCTAATAATAATATAAAAAGTGCTGTATCAGCTAAAGCAAATGAGGGATATTCTATTTTGTTTTTTGTTTTTGATGATGATGTTAGTGCTACTTCAATGTTTAATTCAAATAAGAATTCATTTGAAAGTTATAGAGCTAAGACGGCTTATGAAAATTCTATTAGTTTTGTAAATTATTCAAGTTATGAGCTAACAAGTAGTGGTTATTATATGTATACTTGTAGGGTTGATAATACACTTATTTATGTAAAAGCACCAGATACTTATAAAGAAAATATAAAAAAGCTAGTAAAGAGTATAGATTATTAATTAAGATATGTAATAAAAAAGTAATTATTACATATCTTTTGTTATGAGAACAATAATACATGATTTAAAGGATATATCACACTTAAAATTAAATAGTGATGATATTTTAGTTAGTGAAGTAAAAAATAATTGTATAGGGTGCTTTTCTTGCTGGGTAAAGCATCCTCTTAATTGTATTTTTAATGATAAGATTAAAAATAATGGTAAAAACGTATTAGATAGTGATGAATTAATCATTATAAGTAAGTGTGTAAATGGCTCTTATAGTAGCAAGGTAAAAAGAATTTTAGAAAGAAGTATTTCTTATGTCTTACCATTTTTTACAATTCGTAATAATAGTATACATCATAAGGTAAGAATAGATAAAAAATTAAAGTTTAAAGTATATTATTACGGAGATGACATAACAGAATTTGATAGATATGTAGCTGATAAGTTTGTTAATGCTAATAAAGATAACTTAAATACAGAAAAACCAAAAATATATTTTTATAAAGATTATGGAGATATTAACATATGAAATTATTTATAAATGGTAGTCCAAAATTAGATAAAAGTAATTCGTTTTATTTTTTAAGTATGATAAATTATGATAATAAAGTTAAATATTTATATAAGGATAACTTTGATTATATATTAAAAGATATTAACAAAGTAGATAGTATTATATTTGGTTTTCCATTATATGTAGATGGACCAACAAATAAAGTTATAGAATTTATGGAATATATAAAAGATAATAAAATAAGTATTAAGGATAAAAAAATATATTGTATTATTAATTGTGGTTTTTATGAAGCAAGGCAAAACAAAACAGCTGCATTAATTATTAAGAATTTTGCTATTAATAATAATGCTAAATATATGGGTAGTTTTAATATAGGTGCAGGTGAGATAGTAGGTAAAAGAAATAAAAAAACTTTATATAAAATTATATCAATTCCATTTTATTTTAAGATAAAAAAGTTTAAAAATAGTATAAATAATGGGCAAAAAGTTAATTTAAATACTACTATAAGACCTATAGTTAAGAGGTTTTATGTATTATTAGCTAATATAAATTGGAAGAAAAAGATGAGGAAGAATAATGTTATAAAATAATTTTCAATTTAAAAACTTACGGATGGTTTAAGTCCATAAGTTATTTTTAAATGGTGTCCTAGAGGAAGAAGTAAAACAACTTCTAGGACATAGGAAACAATTAGTAATAACTATTAACTATATTAGTGTACTATAAAATTACTAATATGTAGCAAAAAAATAATAAAAATGTTATAATTTCATTGAGAGGTGAAATTATGTATGATAATATGTATGATGAAAGAGGTTTTTTAAAACCTGAATATGCTGCTTTGGCTGAATCTCAAAAGAAAAAAATATTGATTAATAACGATATTGAAAAAATTGATCACCGTACTAATTTTGGAAAAGGTCTTGTATATAAAAGTGTTGATGGTGGTGAACACGATTCAATGGAATATGTTGAACGAGTTAATAAAGCATATTTCGATAGTAGGATAATTGATAATACATCACACAAAGATTATGCTCGTTATGCTGAACTAGAAAAAGCATATTTCGATTGCATTACACCAAAGTTTAATATTAACGATAAAGATATGACACAACAAGTTCTTACAGCACAACAAGAAAAATTTGTTGCTTACATCAAAGAAAGATATGCAAATTATTTATCAGAAATACTAGAACGCTTTAGTTATGATAAACAAGATTATAATAGGAGTCCAAAAAAATAATAAAAAAACATACTGATTATAATAAAATTTAAAATTTGAAAGGATAAGTCTTTTTACACACACTAATTGATTATGTCAATTTGCAAGTGTGTTTCTATTTCTAAATTAAAAAAATAAAACTACTTTCAATTTAATTTGAGAGTAGTTTTTATATTATCCCCAAAATTTCGGGTTTAGTATCAATTATGGTGCCGGTAATCGGGGTCGAACCGATACGATATTGCTATCACTGGATTTTGAGTCCAGCGCGTCTACCAATTCCGCCATACCGGCAGCTACAAGAAAATTATATCATAAAATAAATTAAATTAATACTTTTTTTATAAAATAGTGTATAATTATTCTTAAGAAGAGGTGAATGTTATGAAATATTACTGTATAGGTATAAAAGGTTCTGGTATGGCAACACTTGCTGAAATACTTTTTGATTTAGGAAATGAAGTTTCTGGTTATGATGATTATAGACCATATAAATTTACACAAGAAGGAATAGATAAAAGAGGAATAACTATCTATTATGATAGTAACCACGATATAGATAAAGATACTATTGTTACGTATTCTAAAGCATTTAGTACTGATCATCCTGAAATAAAAAGAGTAGAATCTCTTGGATTAAAAATAGTTCCTTATAATGAACTTCTTGGTAAGCTAAGTAGTGAGTTTAAAACGATAGGAGTAAGTGGTACACATGGTAAAACAACAACATCAACTATGATTTCTCATGTTCTTGGAGAAACTATTGGATGTAACTACTTTATAGGTGATGGTTCTGGTTTTGCTAATAGAAAAAACAAATTATTTACATTAGAGTCTTGTGAATATAAAAAACATTTTTTATCATATAGTCCGTACTATGCAGTTGTAACTAATATTGAGCTTGAACATACTGAGTGCTATAAAGATATAGATGAAATAATAAGTACATTTGAAAAATTTGCTAATAAAGCTAACTTTGTTATTGCTTGTGGTGATTGTGCAAACGTAAGAAAAATGAAGCTAAATAAAAAAACTATGTATTATGGTTTTAATGAAGAAAATGATGTTATAGCTAAAAATGTTATTTTAAATGAAAATGGTAGTATATTTGATGTATATATTAATAATAAATTTTATGGACATTTTGATATTCCAGTATTTGGTAAACATATGGTATTAGATGCTCTAGCATGTATTTGTGTATGTTATTTAGAGAATGTAAGTTATGATGATATACATAGACTTCTTCATACTTTTTCTAATGCAAAAAGAAGATTTAAGGAACATAAATTTGGTGATGTTATAACAATAGATGATTATGCACATCATCCAACTGAAATATCAGTTACTATATCTTCAGCTAGACAAAAATATCCTAATAAAGAAATAGTAGCAGTATTTTTACCTAATACTTATTCTAGAACATCAGCTCTAAAAGATGATTTTATAAAAGCTTTATCTTTAGCTGATAAAGCATATGTAATGGATATACACTGTGATAGAGAAAAAAAGGAAGATTATCCTCCTATCTCAAGTGATGATATTATAAAACAGATAAATAATGCAGAAAAAATAGATATAAATAGTGTAGATAAACTTCTTAAACATAAAAATGCTGCGATATGTTTTATGAGTTGTACAAATATTTATGAAATTTTAAATAAATTTGAAGAACTTTTAAAGAATAAAAATAATTAATTTGGTCACCATATAAATGGTGATTTTTTATGAAAATTTTAATAACAGGAGCAGCTAGTGGAATAGGTTATTTAACCGCGTTAACTTTATCGGAAAGAGGACACACGGTATATTTAACATGTCATAATTTAAACCAGGTAAAAACGGTAAAAGAAAAAGTAAAAGATTTTAAAAATATACATGTTATGAAAATAGATATAACAGATAAAAAAGATAGAGAAAAAGTACTTAGTTTAGATATTGATTGTCTTTTTAATAACGCAGCAATAGCTCTTGGTGGATCTATTTTAGAAGCTGATATGGACTGCGTTAGAACTAATTTTGAGGTAAATGTATTTTCTTCTTTTTCTCTTCTTAAAGATGTATTAAGACAAATGATAGATAAAAATAAAGGTAGAATAATTGTTATGTCATCACTTGCTAGTCATTTTCCAATACCTTTTGCAGGAGTTTATTCATCTACTAAAGCAAGTATTACATCAATTGTTACATCTCTTCAAAAAGAATTATTTTTAACTGGTACAAATGTAAAAGTTTCTTTAATAGAGCCTGGCCTTTATCATACTGGATTTAATAATGTTTTCTTAGATAATAAGTATGATAATGGAGAATATTTTAAAGATATAAAAAAAGAATTATACAATGTAGAACACTATTTACTTAATCTTTTAGAAAAAAAAGAGTTAGATTCTGTTGTAATTAAAGTAGTAAGAGCTATAGAAGATAAATGTCCTAAAAAAGTATATAAAGTACCACTAGTTCAAAGCTTATTTGTTAAATTATATAGTATATTTAAATAATTTACATATAATTTAATATGGATATTAATGAGTTAAATGATAAATTAAAAGAGCTTAAGGCAGAAGAGATTGTTTGGATAATTTATATTGGAATAATAATACTTAGTTTTTATTCTAATGAATTAGAAAGAAAATACTTTATAAATAATGACTTAGAGAGTAAGAAAAAATATACTGATTTAATGATAATTATTTTTACTATTTTACTTATTATTTATATGTATTTTGCAAAGTCTTCTTTAGATGATGTTAGAAATTTAAAAGAAAATGATTCTACAGATAAGAAAAGATTAACTTATCTTTCTTTTGTAGGTTCATTTTTAATTTTAATAAGTGGTATTATATTTTTATATATAGCATTCCAAAATGAAAATTTAGATGTGGAACTTGCGTTTAATTAGTTAAAAATTATATAACTTATGAATATAATTATGTATAAAGGAGGTATGTTTTTTGTTACCAAATGTTCCTCCTAAACTATTTTCGTTATCTGCAGTGGTAGTTGGTTATATTTTAATAGATGATATGACTGCTAATGAACAAAATGCTGTTGGTAATTGGCTTATGTTAGTTGCACAAGTATTATCTACTAATGCATTTTATAGGGCTGTAATGAGGGAAAGGGGATTAGAACCGTCAGGTTCTACTGAAACTGGTAGAAATAATGCTTTTGCATTTTCTGGGGTAGGTAGTATTAATAGTAGTGGTGATAAAGAGGAGACTATACAAATGCTTGAAAAAATGCTTAAAGCAATAGAAAAAGAGCTAGACAATATTAAAAAGGAAAACTAAAAAAACTATTTAATGTTTAACTTTATCCAAAGCATTATAAGGTTTACTATGTAGTCTACTTCTTTTTTAGTTAGATTTCTTCCTTTAGGTATTTTATGCCATTTATAAAGACAAGATCTACAGCAACAAGCACATGCGTGTTGTGCAATAAATACAGGGTGCCCCTTCATAGGAGTTTGTTTTCCATCATTTGGTATATTTGCGGGAGCTAGTCTTTTCGTAATAAAATCATAAGCATGCTCTCTTATTTTTAACATGCCTTTTTCGTTTATATAATCAATCATATATTTTCTTAAATGAAAAGAACTTCTAAATTTTGATTTTGATAAGTTGTTTAATACGTCTAAATAAGTCATTATATATCACCTTTAACTATATTATATATCATATTGTAAAAAAGTGTAAAATTAAACGTTAAAATTTGTTTTATATACATTAAAAATTATGTTTATTGTTATAATATAAGAAGAAAGGGAGTAATATATATGAAATTATTTAAAAATAAGGTTGGTAGACCAAGTAATGAAACAAAGAAAAAAAGAAAGATATTTTATGGTTTGATTATAGGATTAAGTGCATTATTAATTATTATGGTTACGTCATTATTTATTAACATTAATAAAAACAAAGCTTTTTTATGGTTTAGTACTCCATATGTTTCGATATCAGATGACATATTAGGAAGTAAGGTTTATAGTGGCCAAAGTGTTAATTTAAAGATTAAATTAAGGTATTCAGGAAAAAAGACATATTACTATAATATTTCTGCAAGTGTGGGTGAAAAAACTAAGACTGGAAATTGTTTTGTTTTTCCTAGTAAAACAAAAAATGTTAGCTATCCATTAACAGTAAATGGTAATAATACTTATATTTCTATTGCCACTTATAAGGATTCTTCTTGTAGGGAGAAGGTAAATGAAGCAAGTTCTAAAAAATACACCATTAAAACATCTAATGGTGAAAAAAAGAAGATTTTTACAGCATATTTCTATAAAAATGGTGCGGATAGTATAGGATCAAAAAAGCTAACATGTGTTGCTAAAGGTAATTCTTGTACTGTAAAGGCACCAGATATTGTTAGAAAGGGTTACAAAGTAAATGGATGGAGTCTTTCTAAATATTTATTAGCAAAATATAAGCCTGGAGATACTATTACTTTAAAGAAAGATATGTATTTTTATGCTAAAACGACTAAAAATAACGTTGGTAGATTAGATTTATCACTATTAAAACGTTCTAATGTTACTATGACAATATATACTGATGAATGGAAAATGGGAACAAGTGGTAATATTGAGGTTAAATCAAGTTTATCTTCAGATACTGTAAGCCTTACAAGTTCAAATTCTAAAGTTATGAGATTAGAAAAAATTGATACTAATAAATGGAAAATGTTTGCGGTAAGAGAGGGTAGTGCAACCATAGTTGCAAAAACTTCATCGGGAGCCGAAACTTCTAAAACTTATACTGTAAAACCATATAGTTATTTAGGCACATCTAGAATGAAAAAAGGTTGCAAATCTAAGGTAGTTATTAGTGGTGTTACTATATATAGAGAAAATGGGGTTACAGATAGTGTATATAATTCTTATTTAACTGACTTTAAAGAATTACCTGATTATATGTATAAAAACGTTAAGGAGTTATTTATATTATCGGATAGTACGTTTAGTTCAATTTATAAAAATAATCCTACAGCTGTTGGAATGTCTAGTCTTGGAAGAGGATATGCTAGTGTTGATGTAAAAGGTGATAGTTATACTAAGGGTCGTTTTTCAACAATTTCACATGAATTTGCGCATGCTCTAGATTATGGATATAGTCTTTTTAATGGAGAGTATCTATCAGCAAGAAGTGACTGGAAAAATATGTATAATTATTATAATAAAAATAGAAGCCTTGCGATGAGATCGTATTCTTATTCAAATAAAATGGAATTTTTCGCAGATAGTTATGCTTTTTACTTTTTAAAGTTTCAAGCTAAAACTCATACGTACAAAAATAGTTGGTTTGCAAAGTTTAAGTATCCACAAAAGCTTATAGATTTAACTTATGATACATTAATAGAAGTTGGTAGGTATAATTGGTAATTTAAAATCTCGTCTGAAAAGATGAGATTTTTTGCAATTGTTTAAAAAAAGCTAGCAAACAAATGTTTAATATGATATAATATTTATACGTTAAAAGAAGGTGAATGATAGTGATAAAAATATTTCAAAATAAAAAAGAAAAAGAAGTTAGTGATAACTCTCTTATAATTACATCTTCATTCGAAGCATTAGAATATAAAAAAAAGTATTTAAATAACAATTTAAAAATATGTACATTTAATAATTTAATTAATAGCTTAATAGTTAAATGCACAGATAAAAAAATAGTTACAAATGAAGAAAGCTATTTATTTATGTATTTAGCGTTTAATAAAGTTAAAGATAGATTAATGGTATATAATAATATAACTAATTATGAGTTTTATAATTTGCTAATAAATACGTATGAATTTTATAAAAAACATACATGTGAAGAAAATGATAAGATAAAAGACTTATCATTAATTTATGATACTTATGATAAACTTCTTAAAGAAAATAATTTAATAAGTTTATATAATGCCATAATAGAAAGTATAGGTTATATAAAAAATATAAAAGAAGATAATATATATTTTATTAACATAAAAAAGCTAGATGATACTTTGATTTATTTTATAAAAAAACTAGGTGAAGAAAAAAACGTATATTTATATGCTAATACTATAAATAATAATTCATTAATTAAAAGTCTTAATAAAATAGATAGTATATCATATGAAGAAACAGAAAATGAAAGTGTTAATAACTTATATAAGATAGGTTCTAATAACTTATTTAATAATGCAAATATTATCTCTTGTAATGATTTATATGAAGAAGTTTGGTATGTATATGAAGATATTAAAAGTAAAATAAATGGTGGTTTAAAATATAAAGATATATTAATAGTATCTCCTGACAAAAAAAGATATGATTATTACTTTGATATGATATTTGATATTCCATATACAAAAGAAAGTATTTATGGTGTTTTAACTAAGAACTTTATAAACATATTAAACAGCATCTTAAACGGTAATTTTACATGTTCTAATTTTATTAGTTTAATTAAACTTGGAATATATAACATAGATGAAAAAATAATAAATGATTTAGATAATTATATATATAGTTTTTCTTTAGAAGATGCATTGTTTTATGATGAATTTAAGTTTAATCCAGCGGGGAAAAAAGAATTTTCTTCTAGTGATTATGAAAAGTTAAAAATATTAAATGAAACTAGACTTAGCATACTTAATTCATTTAAATATCTTTTAGAAAATACTATAAATGTTAAAAATGCTAAAGAAAATTTAAAGTACTTATTTATGTATTTAGAAGAAGAAAAGATAATAGATAAATTATGTCTTTTAGATAGTGAAGGCTATAATAAATTAATAGATGATTTAGAGTTAGTTAATGATTTTATAAAAGAAGCTAGTTTAAGTGATATATTAAATATAATTAATAGTATGTATAAAGAGTTTAGTAAAAAGAACTTTACAAAAGATGAAATTATGATAACAGATTCATCTAGTTATTATGGTAAAGATTATAAAATGGTTTATTTTATAGGATTAACTGAAAAAGATATACCAGCTGCGTTTAGTTTTAATACGTTAATTAATGATAATGATTTAAAAGAAGAAGATATATTTGACTTAATAAATTCATTTAATGATTTACAAAAAAATAATATATCTAATATTCTTTTAAATAAAAACATAACACTAACTTATCATAAATTAACAGATGCTCCATCTAAAGTAGATAAAAGTCCTCTTCTTTTAAAGTTTTCATCTAAGATAAATAGTTATACTTATAATTTAAATAAAAAAGATGATAAGAACTTTAACCTTAGTATACCAAGTAGTCTTGCTTTAGAATTATACGGAAAAGATTTATTTTTATCACCTAGTAGTTTAGAGATGTTTGCTAAATGTAAATATTCATACTTTCTAAATTATGGTTTAAAACTAAAAATAAAAGAAAAATATGATTTTGATAATAGAGAAGTTGGTACATTTATTCATTTTATATTAGAAAATATTTTGAAAAATTATAAAGAGAAAATAGATGATTCTTTAATTAAAAGTCTTATCGATAAATATAGTACTTTATACTTTTCATTAAACGTTAGAAACGTAACTAATACCTTAAAATATGTAATAGACGTATTAAAAGAAAGTACTTATATTTTAGTTAAAACTATTTTTTTAGAACTTGATAATACGAAGTTTTCTCCATTTCGTACTGAATTTAAAATAAAAGACTTAGATTACAAAATAAAATTAAATTATGGCATGCTATATATAACTGGTATAATTGATAGAATAGATTCATATTTTGATGATAATAATTACTATTTTAGAATAATAGATTATAAAACTGGAACTAAGAAATTTAGATTAGATGATATATTACTTGGTCTTAATATGCAGATGATAGTTTATTTATTAGCTATTAAAAATGGACTTAAAATAAATAAAAATATCATACCAACAGGATTTTTATACTATCCAGCTTTAGTTCATTATAAAAAAGAAAATATAGGTACTAAAGAAGAAATGATTAATGATAATTTAATGAGTAGTTTAAAAATGAACGGCATATTAAATAAAGATTTTTTATCACTTTATGATGAAGAAAAGATAGGCAATTTTATCGATGTTAAAACAAGAGGTAATATAAATGATGAAAAAGTTTTAGATTCTAAAGACTTATCTTTAGTGTTTAAAAAAATAGAAAAAATACTAAAAGAAGAAGGAGAAAGTATATTAAGTGGTGATATTAAAATAAATCCTATTATTGATTATAAAAATGATTCTTGTAAGTATTGTAAGTTTTCATCTATATGTAATTTTAATCCATCAAGTGATATTCATAGAAAATATAAAAGTTTAAAGAAAAGAGAAGTATTACTTAGTATAGAAGGTGATTTAAATGGCTTGGACAAATGATCAATTAAGAGCTATAAAAACAAGAGGTGGTAAGATTTTAGTTAGTGCAGCAGCTGGTTCTGGTAAGACTGCTGTATTATCTGAAAGAGTACTTGATTTTGTATTAAATGGTGGGAGTACATCTAAACTTCTTATAGTTACGTTTACGGAAGCTGCAGCAATAGAGATGAAAACAAGAATAAAAATGAAAATAGAAAGTGCACTAGAAGATAATTATAGTGATAATTTACAAAGAGAACTTACCTTAATAGATAATGCATCTATTTGTACTATGGACTCATTTTACTCAAAGTTAGTAAAACAGAATTTTGATAAATTAGATATAATGCCTAACTTTTCTATATTAACTAGTGCAGAAGAGAAATTACTTAAAAATAAAGTTGCACTTTATACTATGGAAAATTCATTTAATGAAGAATTTATTAACCTTTTAAAAACACTTGGTGCAAATGATAATTCATTAATAAAAGATATAATAATTAGTACCTCTAACTTTTTTGATACAATACCATTTTATGAAGAGTTTATAAATAAAGTATATGAAAACTATAACTCCAACTATTATAAAACAATACTTATATCTAATATAAAAGATAAATTTAATTCATATAAGAGTTTATATGATAGTATAAAAGAAGAGCTATATAATGAATCTAGCGATTTTGATAAATTAAATGATAATATAATGCAAGAAGATATGATAATTAATAAAATATTATCTATAAATTCATTTGATGAATTATCTATAATTTTAAGAACTACTTCATTTAATAGATTAGCATCTATTAGAGGATATAGTGATAATTATGTATATAACAAATATAAAAATATAAGAAGTAAATTAAAAAAAGAAATAACAGATAACTTAAGTTATTTAATTAATGTTACAGACAAAGAGTATGAAACGCAAAATAAAATATTACTTAATAGTTTAAAAACATTATTTTCTGTAGTTAATACATTTAGAGGAAATTTACTTTTAGAAAAGAAAAAAATAAATAAATATTCTTTTTCTGATATACCATTATTTGTTATAAAACTATTAATAAAAGATAATAAAAAGACTTATCTTGCAAAGTCATTAGAAAAAAGATTTGATGAGATACTAATAGATGAATATCAAGATACTAATAATTTACAAAGTATAATCTTTAATGCTATTAGTAAAGATGGTTCTAATATATTTTGTGTTGGGGATATAAAACAGAGTATATATAGATTTAGAAGTGCTTGTCCTGATATATTTAATAATGATAAATTATCATCATATAAAGATAAATTTCCTATGCTAATTACTTTGTCTAAAAATTTTAGAAGTAGAAATTTAGTACTTGATTTTTGTAATTTTATATTTGAAAATACCATGTCAAATTATCTTGGTGAAACTAATTATGATAAAGATGAAATGCTTTATAATGGTATGCCTTTTCCAGAATATGATAATGCTTTATCTGAAGTATGCATTATAAATAACGAAGAAAAAGAAGAAGATGATGAACTTACTAAATCTCAAAAAGAAGCTATATTTGTAGCTAATAAAATAAAAGCTTTAGTTCATCAAAAAGTTGATATTAATAATATAAAAATAATAGCGAGCCAAGAATATAATAAATATCTTGAGTATTATTTTAGGCTTTTTGATTTGCCTATAAATATAGAATATAATAATTCTTTTTTTAGTACAATCGTAGCTCAGGAATTTTTAAAGCTTTATAATGATTTTTCAATTGAAGAGATAATTTTAAAACTTAGAGAAAAACTTAATAAAATATTGTCTAAAAACACTAAG
>OIZL01001326.1_pt1 | contig 13690 bp, 26 predicted proteins | sample 1588541 | NCBI WGS metagenome assembly OIZL01 (sample SAMN03283285) | human gut metagenome | biome: human-associated habitat; material: feces | host: Homo sapiens | place: Peru | collected 2012 | reverse complement strand
ACATGGGAGGGGGGTTGATATTTTCGTGACCCCCCATATGCTTTTTATATTATATTTGACCCCTTTTATTTCTTTTTTGTTTGAAACAAAGTCAAAGACAACATGAAAAGTCATTTAATTGTCCTTTCTATTTGTAGGATATGAGCAGGAGTGATTGAGAAGACACAGTTAACAAGTTACGTTTGTTCATTTGTAGACTCGGAATTCGAATCTTCTTGAACTTCTTCGACAACCTTAATGTAACGATCAAATGGATCATACTTGATGATCTCATCGATAGCCGACTCAACATCGTTAACATTAGCAGCTTCGTTATTAGATTCAGAAGAATTCGTGATTCGAGCCAAATAAGAACAAGAGGAATAACCTTTGTCCATGTCAAAACGATACCAATCATCGAATTGAGTAATTGGATTGAAAGGATTGTCTTTTGTAGACAGAGCAACAACTCTCATTTAGTCGAAATTCACCTCATTTCAACACATCATTTGATGTAATTATTGATCGTTGATGTAGAAACACCAAGAGCTTCGGCTATTTCAGCATTGGTGTATCCACTCGCAGACATGGATTTAATCTTCTGAACCTTGGTATCACTCAACTGAGTGGTAGTCTTAGGCATAGCACGAGCCTTAAGGGCATCTTGATCGGTATACCTAAGAATTTGCATGAGTTTACTGTCGCTAACGGCACCTGCCTGAATGGCTTCCCATTCTTTGTCAGTGATGGTGAACCGAGTTCCTTTACCGTTTGCACCGACATCAGCGCGAGCATCGTTAATTGAATTCTGCTTAAGCTTCTTGTACGCCTTCTTCTCTGTATAGAGCTCCGGATTGGCCTCAACCTTTGCCTTCACAACAGCATTGGCATTGATTTGGGCCTGCCTCTCTTTAGGGGCGTTACGGGCAGCCTTATCGATCTTATCGTTAAGACTCTGCACCTCAGAAGAATACTTTTGAGCAGCTTCAGGAGAACGCTCAAGCTTTTCTGTAGACAGGTACGAAAGTCGAGCTCGATTACCTAGGGCCTTTACTTTGTTGGCGTAGTCCGCATAGGCGTTTTCCTGGGGGGTACCTGACGAGAGGTCGTTCACATCCTTAGTGTAAAGAGTCTGCGATACTTCGATCGTAGCAGGAACAATCTTTCCACTCTTTTTGTCGTAGTAAGTACGACCGGATTCTTTGTATTCTACTTCGCCCGTCTCAGGATTGATACGACCGGAACCCTTACGCTCAGGCACTCGAACCGTTTGCTTACGACGAGAGAGAAGTGTGGAAGCTCCACCTGTCTTAAGTTCGCCATTCTCATCATACCGAACTTGCCACTTCTGCTTGAGTTCTTCGATGTGGTTGTCCTTCTCAGACTGCTTATAGTCCAGCTTATGCTTGACAGCATCAATGACTACCATGCTATGCTTAACCGCCATAGCGATCTCTTCGGGAGGTGCATTCTTCAGAGTCATGTCTGTGATTAGGTTAGAAACGATACCCATTTGCTTTTGCTTCTGGGATTCTTTCATCAACCTAACGCCAGTCTTACCTTCCGTTGAGTAAGCAGACTTAGGATCAAAGCCTTCCAATTCCTTTAGAGGACGACTTGTCTTGACTTTAACCTTATCGTTGACAGGAATAACGGTTGCTGTATCGCCATCAAAGTCTGCGCCCGACAGACGTTCTGCGACCTTAGAGTTGATACCTACTGCATCAATTGCATTACCCAATGCTTTCTTAGCAGCGGGGTTCTTATTGTTGACAACCAGCTCAGGGATCTCGAATGTTCCACCATGAGGATAACGAATCAGCACAACGCGTTCGCCATTCTTATAGTTCGGAGCATAGATCTCATTGTCTTTGAGTTCATCGATCGGCAAGAGGACTTGGTTCTTCTGTCTCGGAAGAGCAGCAGCCTTCAGATGTACAGCAGCAGAGTCACAAGAGTTTGCAAAATCAAGAAGAAGCTTTCTCTTAATCGTAGGATTCGTATAATCCATGATTTCTTGATACTGATCATCAAGATCAGCATAAGTAAGATTAAGCTGTCTCTTAATCAAAGACATCGGCTGTTTCGAAAGAAACTGGGAAGACAAGTTGATCGATTGATCTTGCCAATCTCCTTCTTCTTTCAGTTTGTTAATCGCAGAGAGATGATCTTTGCCATCTTTCCCGACGTAATGAGACTGACCATTGGCTTTGATGGTTGCGCCAAAAGGATTATCAGGGTCATCCTGAATCTTCTTAAGCACTTCCATCTTACTTTTGCTGGAGTTCTTGTTGGTGTTAAAGACAATGTCATAGCCATCCGGAATATTATCCGAATACATTGCCATGCCTTTCAGATAATGAGTTCCATCAACCATAATACGAACCTGAGCATAATGAGACTGCCCAAGATTCAAGTCTTCTACACCAGGACGAATCTCAATGACGCCATCTTTTGATGTGCCGCCTTGATCGCCATATTTGATCTTGATTCGATCGGATGCGATGCTTGCCGGATACTCACGCTTAAAGTAATTAAAACCACCATCTTCCGAATGGTAGTCTTTTACTTGTTGAATATCATCGCGATTCTTATAGACATCGCCAAGTGTAGTTCCGGGCTCGCAAAGAACCTTCATGATTGTTTGTTTACCCGGGTTTGTTACCTGAGGAATGCCTACACCGTGAACTTCATATCCTTCAAGTTCCAGCATAGTAAGTGCCTCATTCAGTTTACCAGCGGAAACACCGAGTTCTCGCTCGACACCAGCACCAACATCCAAATAGGGTTTGGACTTGAGTTCTTCTTTCAGAACTTCAGCCGTGCTGATGGCCTGATTCGCACGAGCACCGACTTTCTCGTCCAACAGGGTACGAATTGATGAGTCATTCTTATAACCCATAATATCCGTGATCTCTTGAAGAGACTTGCCTTCTGCTCGAAGTTGTCTTGCTTGTTCTGCTTCTGCTCGACGCTGTTCATGTTGGGAGAGCTGATAGAAAGCACGATAATCCGTAGAGCTCATATTGAACTCTTTACGAATATTCTCGCCAGACGGATCCCATCCTTGTGCTCGAAGCTCGTCCACACGCTTCAAAAATGCTTTCTCTGCATCCAGAATCGTAGGCTTTTCACCACGAGCTAGCATAGCATCCGCCGTACCCTGGAACCAAGGCTCATGCTGATAAGGAATTTCGCCGGAACCCCATTTGTAGCGCCCAGATCTTCGCTTAACGCCATAATGGGCTAGAATTTCCGCCTCAATGGAGGCATCCCCGTCAAGAATAGGATCGCCGAGAACGGGATCATAAATATCCATGGTTAGCCTCCTTGTTTATCGAGTTTTCGAAGTTGCTTGTCAAACCTCACGATGAGATTCATAATTGCGCGAATATCATTTGGATCAGGTATGCAAATTTGACAATCATCGTTTTGATAGATTCGAAGTTCTATCCCAATATCGAACGGACTCACGTCATACTCCAAACAGAAAAGAGCAGCATATATCATAAGCTGTTCCATATGAGTCGGAGTAACGCCAGTTTTCAAATCGTGAATTCTCAGAAAGTCATCACGAAATGAGATTGCATCCGCGGTCCCAAAACAATATTCTGAATAGTACAGAACTTGCTCCGGTGTCATGCGGAATCCGATAGCATCGTTGACATAAAGATTCAAAGTCTTCTTTGATCTTGCCAACTTTTGATTTAGCTTGATGCACAGCGCAGCAAACTCGTGAAGCTTTGTACCTTCTTCAGAAGCACGATAGTTAAAGAAACTATTAGCTAGCTTTTCGTCGTTGTAGTTGAGCCAGTGGTACTTGCTTGCTCCGAGGAATGCGTGCTGTCCTACGAGTTTTGAATGATCGTTGAAGATCATGCAGTACCTCCTCTTTGTTCTCCGGTGAGATAAAGGCTGCAAAGGACATCTTATTGAGAAAGGCCACCCAATAGTCCTGATTCGGACGATGCGCTGCACGTGCCCCTCTTTTACACTCGAGCGCTGCCCAATGCTTGCCATAAAGAACTAAGAGATCAGGAAATCCTTGTATGTAGGTTTCGACCTTGAAAGCAAGTGCTCCAGGAAACCGAGTCATGATTTCCTTGATCAGTTTTGCTTGAAAGTCTCTTTCCTTTGCCAAGTGAGTTCCTCCTCTCTTAAAACTTTAAAGAGTCTGAATGGTGTGTGTCTTACTTAAATCGGACACATTTCCCTTCTCCTCCCATTAAATACCATGTTTTTTTCGCGCGGAATATCTTTTCCGCCTCATTTTGTGTAACATTTCTGTGTAAAATTTCTCAAAATAATACCCCAAAAATCGCAAAAATTTTTTCACAAGCTATATTACTATATAATGTTTTATTCTCTACGCGTAATAGGGTTGTGAAAGTAAAAAATGAAAATTACCAGCAACATTATTCCGCATCAAAAACCCGCAAACCCCTGATATTACTGGGTTTTTTACCTTTTATCCAACCAAAAGAAAAGGAAAAACTATGCCTAAAATTTAAGGAAAAACTATGCCTTAAATTTGACCACTTTTTTCGCTGGACCCTTTTTGACCCTTTTAAGGTGAAAAAACACCTTTAAAATAAGGAATAGTTTTTCCTTAAATTTCCGGCATAGTTATTCCTAAAAATAAATAGGAATAATATTGCCGTTCGTACCAGTCTATATGCAGTCTATATCCAGTATCAAAACAGTATTTTTTCAAAAAAGAAGAGGACGTGATTTCTCAGCGTCCCCCTCTTCTTCTCAGCACTTAATAGCGATTCACCAGATCCATCGGATTAATATTAAGTACTTTGCAGCAACGAAGTCCATCAAACAGATTAGGGACCGCTTTACCGGATTCCCAGTTTCGAAGTGTACGCTCGTTCACATGAACTCGTTTCGCTACAGTCGCCTGGGTCAACTTCAGCTTTAATCGTTTATTTGCAAACAGTAAACCAAGTTGCTCTCTATTGATCATGACCATCCTCCTTCACAACGATCTCTTTCCCCAAAACCTTCGCAAGTTTCAGTATATTTCCGATGCGCGGGAGGTAATGTCCGGCCTCATAATTGCCAATGGAGCCCTTCGGAACGCCCGAGATCTCGGCCAATTCGCGCTGTGTCATGCCTCTTTCTTCTCGTCGCCGAGCCAAATTATCTCCAAATTTACTCATTTTTCACCTCAATTGGCTGGGCAATGTAGATGGTATTGAATAAATCCTGGCGAACATAAGCTGTTTGGTCACGTCCGTTTGCCAAATCTATGCCTTTGATTGCGTCTTTATGGGCTTGCTTGTTCCGCTTTGAAAGAATTCGAGCCATTTTTCGAAAATTTCGCCTTACAATTTTGTATTTTACATCCATTTGATATCGAATTGGGTAATATGTAATCATTCGATGGATGTCTCGAGATTCTTTTCTCTGATATTTGTTCATTTAATGCCTCCCATTGCCTTTTTATGGGCTTCGTTGTTCGCTTTAATAAGCATTCGAGCCGTTTTTCGAATACCACGACGAAAAGCCTTATAATGATCAAAATCGAATGGCATCCCAATCAAATCAACGTCATTGTGCATCCGTTTAATCATTCGAGACTCTCTTCTCTGGTATTTGTTCATATTAGTGTCTCCCAAGCCACCGACAGAGCTTGTAAATCAGCCAAAAGGGCCCAAAAAGCAGCAAACAAATGAAATCTTTCATGGTAAAACCTCCAAAATATCAAAAATGTGGGTTGTTAAATCCAACCAAAGAGAAGGGAAAAGACTAAAATGACGAGACAAGCGAAGAAATAGCCGAATTCAAGGAGCAATTTCTCGTAATAGATCGGCTCTTTCTCCTCATCGGAGTTCGTAAATCGGATGAAATGGTATGCGAGGCACAAAACAGAGAGGATCAGATTACCAATTAAGAAGTATTTGATCATTCCGTTACCTCTTTGATGCTCATATGGATGATTTTCTTTGTGTTGATGACCGTATATTCTGTTTCTGAGTCTGCAAACACCGGATAGGGAACCCCACAGATCTGCTGAATAACATCCGTCACCTGCTGATCAGGACTCGTTTTCGGCATGTCGGCAGCATAACGCTTATCGCCTTCTAATGTAATTTCAACGTGCCAATAAGTCAACTTAACTCACCTCCGAAATATAAGAAGTACTGTGCGCGATGGAAATCAACGAGCCTGGATTTTAGTTCCTTGAGTTCATTAGAATTAGATGTCCAGACCTCCATTTGTGTTTTGACGAGCTCACTACTAGCAAGCTCCGGATAAGCAGCCGCGACCAAAGCAACGGCGCCACCCGACATCTGTACGTAGGTGATTTGCTCATGCTCGCAATAGGCCTTAACCGCTGCGTCAATGGACTCCTCAATTTGTGCATTCTGCTCTTCGTAGATTTCGATTTTCTCTTGAATGCCGAATCCGGAAGCGACAGTAATGATGTTCCAAAGAGTCCAGATGCCAAATACAATAGCGAATACGGCACCCAGAACGCCAGGAACGACGGCGAGAAAACCAAATTTGTTCGTAGAACCGTCTATGATTTCCGCTAAGAGGACAAAGCCCAGAGCGATAGCTAATAATAGGGTGATCATTCTTTTACTCCTTTCTTTCACGGCTGGCTTCGTGTGTGAAACCATCCGGATACCGATTTTTCAGTTTCTGCAGATTGAGCTTAGCAATGGTGTCCACACTGATCCCGAGTTCATTGCAGAGCTCAGTGAGATACCAAAGAACGTCGCCTGCTTCCAGCAAAAGCGCCTCGATGTCAAGCTCATGGCCGTGGAACATAGCCTTCTTGACGATTTCCTGGCATTCTCCGGCCTCTCCATTAAGCCCCATAACGGCCTCTAGAAGCCTCTTAGAGCACACTTTAACCGGAGCGCCTTCTGAACCAATACCATAGATCTCCTCTTCGCCAGCAAGTGTTGAGAAGGCCGGAAGCGGGCCCAAATAGGCCATCGCTTTATGCCGGTACTCCATCATGTCCATCATAAGCTATTCATCGCCTCATTTCCTCTTGTAGTCTTCTCATAATTGATTCGGAAATACTTACAGTTGGCCGTGACTTCAAATGCTGGGTTTTTCTTCTTCAACGGCTCAGCAACAATGAGTAATTGACGATAGTCTTCCCGAATGTTACAAATCGGGAAATGGATGCAATTGTCACAAGGGGTCATATGATTACTCCTTTCGATTCCACGTCGGTGGATTTGACTGTTTCTTGGTTGTCTTGCGTTCCGGGAATGCCACGATGTAGCCTTCTGCAATGGCTTCCTTCATTCGTGCTTCCGCCCAGTTGCGAGCTTCTGCATAATTTTGGAATACTGGTATCATGCTGAGCTGGTTCCATTTGTCGACCATCCGGTATTGATGGGCATTTGAGTCCCAGGCAAAACGATACTCTTCCTCCACTCCGCCAAGGCCAGCAACAAATATCTTGCACTGGCGAGTAAAGTCGGCCTCGATAGAAGTGACCAGTTTGGAGTGGATGTAAATGAGTTTCCGTCGTTCGGAAGGAGGATACAGCATAACCTCATTGACGAGGAATACGCGACTCATAATATCCATTACTTACTCTCCTTAGGCTCTTCATCGAAGATCTTTCGAATCAGCTCATCGGTCAGGTACTGTGTTTTCAGCTGGAATACCGCAGTATCTAGTGCCTCAATAGTCGGAGTTGGCTCATACCGCTTACAATGAAGCGGCCGCATCTGAATTCCGAGTTCCGGGAGACTGTATCGCACCGTCTCTTCAATACAGTGCTGGTACATCTGTTTTGTCATCCCACGGAATTGGTCTTCAAATCGACAAAGATCGTGATGAGTGCAGGTATCACAGTCACAAGTGGCCCGATCGATAGCCTCTTTTACGGAAAGTTCAGGTTCCGCCTTCTTTTCCAGCCGGAATCCATGCGGGCGAGTTTTCTTCGTTCCCGGAATTTCCTGATCCCAGCATTTGGCGCAGACCTCATTGGTGAGCTGACCAGGTTTCATGATGCAGGCACCATAGGCTTTTCCTGAAGTAATGGACTTATCGGCATCGACTAGCTTCTTATAGTGAGCAGGACAGCCCTGGATTCCCCCGAAGACACCATCATCCACAACATTCTCGCCATAGTTCTCGATTACAAATTCACGACGAGTCACGATTATTCTCCTTTCTTGTTGTCTGCCTTTGTCAGCAGAATATACTGGTTTGTATATTCGCGGTCGGTGACAATCCCGCGTTTTGCTTTGTTCATGGATTCCTCATCCCAGTAGATTGTGAAATCGATTTCAGGATACTCCTTTTCGAGAGCCCAATCCTTCGGAATCTTGCGAATGGACTTCTTTTCCGGATCATAGAAGAAGATATACTCCAGATTCAAAGTCTCATCCTTTGCGACCACTCGGATTTCATCGTTGGCCCTCATTAATGCGACGATGACAAAATTCCCGACCACCAGGAGATCAGCATTAGAAGAAACAGTCTCCCGAACAAATGTCCAAAACTGTCCGCCAATGACCGGCATAGGGATTTCATCGTTCGGCTGCTGAGGAAGCGGGGCATTCCAGCAAGTAGTGCAATCCGGATACTTACTGCATGTGGTTGACTCAAAATCGGCAGCAGACGGATCAATGGCCACAAGATCCCGATGACTGCTCGGGCAACCCAGAACACCTCCCTTAAAAGAAGCACTCACTACATCCGGATGATTTTTCAGCATCCATTCTTTACGAGTCATTGTTTCTTTCCTTTCTTCTTTAGCATTCAGTTCCATATTCCAGCACAATTCGCACATCTCAAATGCGTTCAAATCATGACGTTTTTCGCACGGCTTATTAGTAAGCACACTCGGATCCATTCTTATGAGTTCATTATAGTAAGCAGGGCAACCGATCACGCCACCAACAGCGCGATCTTTAACGTGTGCCGGAAGGTTCTTTTCAATCCATTCTTTCCTTGTCATTCGAACACCTCCTGTTCAACATCACCACCGGCAACCGTGACGGACCGCATGACCTTCCCGGTCTCCTCATCGTAATAAAGAGAATCGAGAATATAATCGATCTGAGACTGCACGTCCGGATCAGTCATCCTCAGCACTTCATAGCCCTCCAGGCCAACGGTCTTCCGAAGCTTCCCCAGAACTCCAGCAGTCCATTGTCTGAATTTACGAGCCTCCAGCTTGCGAGAAGCGAAGAGCGCTTCGTAGATGCCAGATTCGTTTACTGCCAACATCCAGTGAGTCTTCCAATCGCCACGCTTTCGTCCCAGATCTTTTCCGATCATGGCTTTTGTAAGACCAACCGCCGCTTCATGCCGATCCAAAGTCGGTTCTACCGATGTTGAATCCGATTTTTCAACCAGGATTCTCTCGATGCATTCGGTTGGAATTCTTTCTGCAACATCTTTCGTTTGAAGACGAAGTGCATCACAAATATCCTTGAGAACCGCATACCAGTCCCCATCGAGGTTTACGAAACGAATATCATACCCGTTCCAGTTTTCAATTCTAGTTTCCATTGTTACTCCTTTCAAATATCTGTTGTCGTTTTAACCGGCCTTAGATCCTCGAGGAATATAAAAAATTGGCTTATCATACCGGCCAGCGATACCATCTAAAATATCATAGGCCATGCTGTAGTATGTCCGACCTTCGTACAATAATCCAGCTTCTAGATAAATCGTAGAGAGATCGTTCCAAAATAGAGCATCGTCTAATGCTCGATCAATGGTATCGAGGCACCACTTTTTTGCTCGGAGATTTTTAAGATGAGCTAAAGTGTGCTCGAACTCACGATCTAGTTTCTGGTCTTCCTTGTAGTAGTAAAGATAGCAACCCAACATGGTCAAAAGTATAACGAGGATCGCAAGTCCGCTGATAATCATTATAACTTTCATAACGATTCCTCTTTCTTTGTTAATGCCGTTGCAAGACGTTCGGCATGCTTTCTGCGAAGAGCATACCACTTCTTTTTACTGACCTCGACCATTTTATCCTCTTCGTCAGAGAGAGCGAAGCACGCATCGACCTTGACGACCTCACCCGTTTCCGGATCAACAAAGTCAATAATCCGCTGTGCGTCATAGTCACCATGAGCCGGATCGGTCAGAAGCTCTTCGATGCGGACATCGATACTAACCGGATTATAAGGGAACGTAATCGGATAATGCTCATCCATATAGCGAGACAAAGACCCACAATACCAAGGAACATCCGGATTATCAAGCTCATAGAATCTCCAGCGATCGATATCATGATAGAACTTACCATTTTTGGTCAGCTCACAAAGAAGCGGACCATAACGTTTGTTATTGAATCTGGCAATATCATCTTCGAAATTATTATTCGGAATCCATTCCTGCGGCCGATCTACCAAAGAATTCAGAGGCTTCAAGGGCTTTCCTTCCATCAAACGATTGAGTATCTGATGCGTTAAGCTCCAGCTCATACCCGAATGACCCTCTGCTGCCATGGTTTCATAAACTCGCAACGCCGAGCGATAGCATTCAACAGCGTAATCCAGAAAAGCATAGTCGTTTTCTTCAATTGCGCCTTTCCGTTCGCATTCAAGGGCATATTCAACCTCTTTACGAACGCGTTCCGTTGTCGAGCCAACATCTTTTTCAAATCTCCAAGTTCGAACAAAGGCGGCCCAGGCTTTCTTGAAACGAGCGATAAAGTTTTTCATCGTGCTTCCTCCTTATTTTCAATCCAATAAGCGCAATGCGTGGGATTACCATCTCCGATTTGCCGGCAACCAGGACCGATACAGGCCATTGAACGAAGCCCATTATACATACATTTATTCTCATATTCCGGAAATAAATCCGGTCCAAAACCGAGGAACTGAGCGATATCTGGAGTTGTCATCTCAGGTTCACCCTTTGGAGCATAGTGACGAATAGACTCAGGAATATCCTCAAGTTTCTCATACGTTTCATATGTGCTCGGCGTAACACCGGCATTTCTCACGCAATATAGCGCTTTCTTACCATTGGTAAGATAATCAATACGAATAGACATTAATTTTCCTCCTCTTTCTCCACAGGATTTCTTGATCTGTCACCGACGACAAGTTGGTTGTAGACAGCCGGCCTCTGCACGATAGTCCCTTTACGGAAATTCTTGCACTCGATCGTGATCGTATAGCGATCCGGAGCCCATTTTGGCGTGACCTTATCGATATCATTTTTCAGATTTTCGAACTCCGTCTTGTATCGGCATACGTTTTCGTGAACACAGTTTTTACACATCGTTATTCCTCCTTTTTCATCTCATCCATCATAAATGCAATGGCAGCTTTTAAGTTTTCATCCGTCGGTCTCTCATCGGAACGAATCCGAACCGCCTGCGTTCGAATCCCTTGACGAAGGGTCAAATAGATATAGCCGAAGCTTCGTTCGATACAGAGTTTACAATCGCTTGGGACTATATCCAAAAGAGATGCATCAAGATTGGTGAACATCATTATTCCTCCTTAATGCTCTCCAGCAGTTCTTTCTTGGTCATGGTGATGAGCTCAGAATATGGGAGTGTCTTGACCCAGTTACAGAAGTCCTCCCGCCACTCATCCTGCTTATGAGCCTTACGAGCATGATACATGTTGCGTAGAACAGCATAGTTGAAATCCATCGTGGCCTTCTGCAGGTAGCTCGAGGGGAGAAGCTGAATGATCTGCCACCAGATTTCTTTTGCTTTTGTATCTGCTCCAGGAACGTTTTGCTCAATGATTGACAAATAATACTCTCGCCAATAATTGAGCTCGTCGATGGTATCTTCAAGTGTGTTTAAGGCACGACTTTTAAGATGCTCATGCGCAAATATATCCAGAGTAAACTCGTGTTCCATGATCTTATGCATCGTGCTGCAGGAGTTCCGGACAGTTCCGACCTTGTACGTATCGGCTTCTTTCCACCAGTAGAGAGGGGCTTCCCAGTCACACTGGACGTGGATCATACGCATGAACTTACTGTGATCGGAACCAGCTGCAATGAGCTTTTTCATGAGAGTGAGGTCATTGGGGCCGACATCCACGATCGGCATGCCCGTCGCATAAATAAATTCACCACGCCATCTGCTATCACTCTTTTCCCAGCTGTTTTTAGGATTCCGCATCCCACGGATTGCAGCTTGCCAGCCGAATACTTCTGTATTTGTTACGTTAAGCATTGTGAACCACCTTTTCTAGGCGAACTGTGTCGCCGTCAATTGTTACATAGTAATGCTTGTCGACAGGATTGTAGTCGATAGACCAGTCCACATCGCACTGGACGAAAAGCGCTTCCAGTTTTGTGATAAAATCAATCATTTTTCCTAGGTCTTCCTTTCTTGTTTGGTTTTGAGTTTGCCCGTGTACCATTCGGGAGAGTTATAGAATTCAGCGAACTCACACCGGATACGATCTATCTGTTGAGCAACGTTTTGACGAGAGCATCCGAGTTTGTCAGCAATCTGTGATTGATTAAACCCGTCGATCATCAGCTTAAATATCACTAGTTGGGTTTCTGTGAGAGTCGATTCAAACTTCTCTAGATCGTAAACACGATTTTCTGGATTCCAACGCTCATCGGATATTGTACTGAGAACATCCAAGGATCCATCTTCAAACTCTTTAATAGGAGCGTCCAGCGAGCAGGTTTCACCAGCACGACATTGACAATAACGACTTTGGAGTTCATTTCGGATTCGGCATGAAATATTCCTTGCTGCAAATGTGCTGAACTTGACAGAACCAGGTTCATAATTGTTGGCGGCAAATATCAATCCGATGCAACCGATCTGGAAGAAGTCCTCTCGCTCTGGCGAATTGATTGTACTGGGATAATAATGGGCCATGACATACCAGACGAGTTGTAGATTATCCTCGATGAGTTTGTCTCGTTCGGGCCCAGTCATTTAAGATTCCTCCCATTTCATCATGTCCCTCTCCTTTACTTCAGACTCTGAATGGCCTGAACGACGTAATCCACAGCGTTCTTTAACGCGTCAACCGTCCAGGTGGCGTTTTCATAGGTGGCTTGCTTAGCGATCATCATTTCAATGAGTGTTTCCTTAGAAGGAACAAATATCAAGAATAAGCCTCCAATGACGCATACACCAATCGAAACTTTCAGTGCCTTTGTGAAGAATCGAACAACTTTTCTTTCATCATCACTTATGCTGGGATAGTCTCGAATCAATTTTACATTCACCGGAATGATGATCAGCGCCACACCAATGACAATGATGGCTACGATGAATGCGGTGAGCATAAAGCCGCGCATGGAATGAACAACGCCCATCCAATAGAACCAGCTTGGATTAATGATATAGTTCATATTCTTTCTCCTTTACAGATGATCGCGGACATAGCAAAGAATATCATTTGCTTCGGCGAGTCGTGCAATAGAGTCCTCGATGGCATCCTTTGCACAACCGATTGCGCGTTCAGTGGAATTACCGTCGATCGGAGTTGAACCAAAGAGATTCTCTCGAATCTGATAGCTAAGGCCATTATTTGCCCTTACAAGTTCACCCAGACGGGCGAGAAGGTCCTGGATACCAGGGTCCTTAATCGGCGTGTGGCACTTGACATTTGCTGCATTTACCGCGTTTTCCATATTTGCTCTAAAAGTAGCGTTATCCATCATTTCTTTTCTCCTCTTATCCGTTTAATCTTCGTTTTCGTCATGGTTTTCTCCCTCCATAGCCGTCCGGCAGTGCTGTTTGTTTCGGCATTCCATAAAC
>OIZL01001321.1_pt1 | contig 13748 bp, 17 predicted proteins | sample 1588541 | NCBI WGS metagenome assembly OIZL01 (sample SAMN03283285) | human gut metagenome | biome: human-associated habitat; material: feces | host: Homo sapiens | place: Peru | collected 2012 | reverse complement strand
TATAGATGAAGTAAGAGCATATTGCTCAGCTAATCCATCTAAGGTTCTAACAAAGCATCCATTAGAAGATAAGATAATGTATCAGATGGAGATTGATTCTCTAAAAGGTTACCTCAATAAAACCGATTACATAGTAATTAAGTGCCAAGAATTAAATTTATCTATTCAAGATACTTATCCTGAAATATTTAAACAACGTATAAAAGCTCGAGAACGTATAAATTTCTTAGAGCAGGAGATATTGAAAAATGAACTGGACTGAAATAACAGCAACTTTAATTATTACTTTGCTAGGTGGCGGCGGAATTATTTCTAACTGGCTAAATCAAAGGCGTGCTAAAAAATTAACTTCTAATGATAGTATAATATCAAGAATATCTGTATTAGAAGAGTATCAGAAAAAAGATTATAAACACCTAGATTCTATTGAAAGAAGACTTGACAACGTTATCTTCAGACTCGGTCTTGCAGCTACAAGAAGAGAAGCAAGACAGATCGTTGGTCATAAGCACTTCCTTGTAAACGGCAAGGCAGTAAACGTTCCTTCTTATCTGATCAAGGCAGGAGATGTGATCGAGGTCAGAGAGAAATCCAAGTCTTTACAGAGATACAAAGATATTCTCGAGATTACAGCAGGAAGACTGGTTCCTGAATGGCTGGATGTAGATCAGGAAGCTATGAAGGGCACTGTTAAGTATCTTCCTACCAGAGAGATGATCGATGTTCCGGTAAACGAAATGCTTATCGTCGAGTTGTATTCCAAGTAATAGGAATCGCAGGTGTAAGCGTTTGCATATTTCCAGACAGAACTGGAAAAGGAGGGTATTTGAGTGTTTGATTTTGAGAGACCAAATATAGAAGTTGCAGAAATCTCAGAAGACAAGAAGTATGGTAAATTCGTTGTAGAGCCTCTGGAAAGAGGTTACGGCATTACCCTTGGCAATTCTCTTAGAAGAATCATGCTATCTTCCTTACCGGGTGCGGCAGTAAGCCAGGTAAAAATCGAAGGTGTGCTGCATGAGTTCAGTTCCATCCCCGGCGTAAAAGAGGATGTTACCGAAATCATTATGAACATCAAGAGCCTTGCGATCAAGAACAACAGCGACACAAACGAGCCTAAGACCGCGTACATCGAGTACGAGGGAGAGGGCGTTGTGAGAGCTTCGGACATTCAGGCAGATCAGGATATCGAGATCCTGAATCCGGATCTTGTGATTGCTACACTCAGCGGGAAAGATACGAAGCTGTACATGGAACTGACGATTACAAGAGGCAGAGGCTATGTAAGCTCTGACAAGAATAAGACAGAAGATTTACCGATCGGTGTCATCGCGATTGATTCGATCTACACACCTGTTGAGAGAGTCAATGTGACCGTGGAAAATACCCGTGTGGGTCAGATTACCGATTTCGATAAGCTGACACTGGATGTATACACGAACGGAACACTGGTTCCGGATGAAGCAGTCAGTCTGGCTGCCAAGGTACTGAGCGAGCATTTAAGCCTGTTCATCGACCTTTCCGAGAATGCCAAGACCGCAGAGGTTATGGTAGAGAAAGAGGACGATGAGAAGGAAAAAGTGCTGGAGATGAGCATTGACGAACTCGAGTTATCAGTTCGTTCCTACAACTGCTTAAAGAGAGCCGGTATCAACACGGTTGAAGAGTTGACCAACAAGACTTCCGAGGATATGATGAAGGTTCGTAACCTGGGCCGTAAGTCCCTCGAAGAGGTTCTTGCAAAGTTAAAAGAGTTAGGTTTACAGCTGAATCCCAGTGAGGAGGCTTAATGCAGATGGCGTAGAAAGTAAGTCCAAAGAGCATTTGTACGTCAACTCATAATGGAACAGAAAACGCATTCGGCTGATAAGTCCAAAGAGCGTGGCCGTATGTACCATGTCGGGAGAGAACTCCCAAATGAGAAAGGAGCCAATCATGGCAAAATACAGAAAACTCGGCAGAACAGCTGACCAGAGAAAAGCATTACTTAGAAGTCAGGTAACAGCACTTCTGAACAACGGAAAGATCGTTACCACAGAGGCTAAGGCAAAGGAAGTCCGCAAGATCGCAGACGGACTGATCGCGCTTGCTGTAAAGGAAAAAGACAACTTCGAGACCGTTAAGGTTCAGGCAAAGGTAGCACGCAAGGACAAAGACGGCAAGAGAGTAAAAGAGGTTGTAGACGGCAAGAAAGTTACCGTATATGACACAGTTGAGAAAGAGATCAAGAAGGATATGCCTTCCAGATCCCATGCAAGAAGACAGATGTTAAAGGTATTATATCCTGTAACAGAAGTTCCTACAACTGCTGCCGGCAAGAAGAAAGCGACAAAGGAAGTTGATCTGGTTGCTAAGCTTTTTGACGAGTATGGCGCTAAGTATGCAAGCCGTAACGGTGGTTACACAAGAATCATCAAGATCGGACCTCGTAAGGGCGATGCAGCAATGGAAGTTGTACTTGAGTTAGTATAATAAGAGTTTCCAATCAAAAATGAAAACCTGCTTGATGCGTCAAGCAGGTTTTTTGTCGTTCTTTTTCAATATCAGTGTCCGGCTAGTTCAGTGTTTTCTGGAAGTGCTGGTAGTCTTTGCAGGAATTCCAGTCGCCGCCCCAGGTAAATCCGTGCTCCTTGAACAGCTTGTAACACAGGTCGTTCTCGTCAATCTTGTAGGCAAAATCCTTGCTGCGGTCGGCATAGACCTCGCTTCCCGGAGGGGAGATGTACGTGCTGCCGTCGGCGTTGCGATTGAACACAACGTAGGGATTGTAGAAGGGGTTGATATCGATGGCCAATCCGTAGGCGTGCTTGGAAAGGCTGTCTGTGCCGTCCACGACACGGTAGTTAAAGCAGGATGTGTTGTTGTCTGCCATGGAGAGGGTATCGTCCCCGCTGTACTCGTCGATGAGGCGTATCTGCTCGATCTGGTAATCGTTGCGATAGAGCTCATAGAAAATTTCCAGCATATCCTGCGCAACAGCCTTGTTGCAGATCAGCTCGCCTTCCTGTTCTCTTGCATTAAAGTCGATGTAAAGGACGCTGACGTAACGCAGATCGTCATAGGAGACGGCAGGAGTTTCATTTTCTGCCATAATATTGATGGCGGGAACGGCGGTGTCGTCCGCCTGATCCTCCGGCACCGGATAAGAGATCCCGGTGATCCTGGCGATCAGCTCCTGATCCAGCGGCTCATAATAAAAGCCGGGCTGATAGGTTACGCGATCCGGATGTTCATTCATTTCCAAATCCTCCTTATTTTCACTTTCCAAATCGTTTCTGGTGCTGCCTGCTGTATCTTCTCTGGTATTATATGCCGCAGGCTTGTCCGGGGTTTGTGTTATTTCTGCCTCTGCCATCTGCGTCTCGCTGTCTGTGTCTTTTTCAGCGGTGTCAGAAGGAGATTCTGCGGCGGGTTCCTCCGTCCGGTAGGCGATCTCCGGGTTTTTCTGTGCGTACTCGGCAAGCGTCTCAGAGCCGGACAGGCTGCGCGCCAGAAAGGCGCAGATCATGATCAGCACAAGAAGCAGACCAAGCGGCTTGGCGAGCATGCGCAGGATTTCTTTGTATCGGTTCATGGTTTAAGCACTCATTTCTGCGCACAATATTGGTTGGCAGCTGCATCTTCGTGCGCTCCGGATGCAGAGCTGCTTTTATTTTAACACAGGAAGAGTCAATAGCCTATAGGCAATAATCGACAGGAAACTGCGACTTGTATTTCCGGCGGTTATCTAGTAAAATAGGCGTTGATACAGTGTAATGTAAACCAAACGAGGAATAAGGATAACAATGGGAATAATTAACACAGAGAAACTCGTTTATGAATATATCAGACGCGATGAGGAAGGAAACGTTGAAGGGATCACCCGTGCCATCGATGAGGTCACGCTGGATGTAAAACAGGGAGACTTTGTGGCGATCCTGGGACACAACGGCTCCGGCAAATCCACGCTGGCAAAGCATATCAACGCAATACTTTATCCGACAGAAGGAACGGTCTGGGTGGACGGCATGAACACGCAGGATGAGAGCCGTCTGTGGGATATCCGGCAGGAGGCCGGTATGGTATTCCAGAATCCGGACAACCAGATCATCGGACAGGTGGTAGAGGAGGACGTCGGTTTCGGACCGGAGAACATGGGAGTGCCGACGGAGGAGATCTGGCAGCGCGTGGAGGAAAGTCTGAAGGCGGTAGGTATGTATGAGTACCGCAAACATTCGCCGAACAAGCTCTCGGGCGGACAGAAGCAGAGAGTTTCCATCGCCGGTGTGATCGCGATGCACCCAAAATGTATTATTCTGGATGAGCCGACGGCGATGCTCGATCCCAATGGACGAAAGGAAGTCATCCGGGCGGCGAGGGCGCTGAATGATGTGGAAGGGATCACGATCGTTCTGATCACACATTATATGGAAGAGATCATCCATGCGGACAAGGTATTTGTGATGGACAAGGGCAGGGTTGCTATGGAAGGCACGCCCAGAGAGATCTTTTCCAAGGTGGAGAGGCTCAAGCATCTCCGGCTGGATGTGCCGCAGGTGACGCTGCTGGCCTACGAGCTGAAGCAGAAGGGACTGGATCTCCCGGACGGGATCCTGACTATCGAGGAGCTGACAGAAGCGCTTGAACGGATTGGCAGGTAGTGGAAAGCAGGAAGGACAAAAGTATGTCTTTGATATTAGATCATGTGAATTATACCTATGGAGATGACACCGCGCTGGCAGTCCATGCGCTGAAGGACGTCAATCTTGTGATACCGGATGGACAGTTTATCGGACTGATCGGGCACACCGGCTCCGGTAAATCCACGCTGGTGCAGCACCTGAACGGACTTCTGAAGCCGACCAGCGGCGCCATCTACTTTAACGGAGAAGATATCCATGCGGATGGATATGATAAGAAGAAGCTGCGCAGCAAGGTAGGGCTGGTTTTCCAGTATCCGGAGCATCAGCTTTTCGAGATCGACGTCTTTTCGGACGTATGCTTTGGACCTAAGAATCTGGGACTTTCCAAGAAGGAGACAGAGCTGCGCGCCTACGCGGCGCTCAAGCAGGTCGGACTGGAGGATGAGTTCTTCTATCAGTCACCGTTTGAGCTTTCCGGAGGACAGAAACGGCGTGTGGCGATCGCGGGCGTTCTGGCGATGAAGCCGGATATCCTGGTGCTGGATGAACCGACGGCGGGACTGGATCCCAAAGGGCGGGATGAGATCCTGGATCAGGTGGCAAAGCTCAAGCAGGAGACGGGGATCACCGTGATCCTGGTGTCGCACAGCATGGAGGATGTCGCCAGATATGTAGACCGCATCATTGTGATGAATAAGGGAAGCGTCATGTATGACGATGCGCCCAAGAAAGTGTTCGCACATTATAAAGAGCTGGAGGAGGTCGGGCTGGCAGCCCCTCAGGTGACCTACATTATGCAGGCACTAAAGAAAAAGGGGTATCCGGTCAGAACCGATGCGACAACGATAGAGGAGGCTGTGCAGGAAATCCTGCACGCATATGGAAAATAAAAGATTTCCAGACGATTCCGGGAGATAACACAGGAAAACATGAGAAAAAGCCATGCAGGAATCGTGCAGGAGATCATAGAATGGAGAAGCTATGATTCGAGATATAACGCTGGGCCAGTATTATCAGACCGATTCGGTCATTCATAAACTGGACCCGAGAGTCAAACTGGTTGCGACGATATGCTTTATCATATCGCTGTTTGTGGTAAAAAGCTGGGTAGGTTATGTGGCGGCGGCAATCTTTCTGGGAACAATGATCCGACTGTCCAGAGTGCCTTTCCACTATATGGTGAAGGGAATGAAGGCGATCCTTTTCATTCTGCTGATCACGGCGGTTTTCAACCTGTTCCTCACGCCGGGGGAGCCGCTTGTATCCTTCTGGCGGTTTACGATCACCGTGGAAGGTCTGAAAACGGCGGTGATGATGGCGGTGCGCCTGTCCTTCCTGATCGTGGGCTCGTCTGTTATGACGCTCACTACGACGCCGAACAGTCTGACGGACGGACTGGAAAAGCTGATGAAACCGCTCAGGATCTTCAAGGTGCCGGTACATGAGATCGCGATGATGATGTCGATCGCTCTGCGGTTTATCCCGATCCTTCTGGAGGAGACAGATAAGATCATGAAAGCACAGATCGCCAGAGGAGCAGACTTTGAGAGTGGAAACCTCATCAAGAAGGCAAAAGCGATGGTGCCGCTGCTGGTGCCGCTTTTCATCTCGGCATTCCGCAGGGCAAACGATCTTGCCATGGCGATGGAGGCCAGATGCTACCGGGGCGGCGAGGGACGTACCAAGATGAAGCCGCTTATTTATAAGAAGAGAGACAGAGTTGCGTATGCCATTCTGGGAGCCTACTTTGCACTCTGTATCGTGATAAGGATCGCAACGTAAGCGCGGCGTCCGGCAAAAAGGACGAAGGCTGCGCGGGGAAAGTGGACAGGGATGAAAAGAGTTATGCTTACAGTTGCCTATGATGGGACAAATTACCATGGGTGGCAGATACAATCAAACGGAGAGACGATAGAGGGCATCTTAAACAGATGCCTTTCTTCACTTCTGGGGGAGCCGATCGAAGTGAGCGGCGCGAGCAGAACCGATTCCGGGGTACATGCAATGGGAAATCTGGCGGTATTTGACACGCACAGCAGGATTCCCGCGGAAAAGATGGTGTATGCGCTCAATCAACGGCTGCCGGAGGATATCCGCGTGCAGAAGTCGGAGGAGGTCGCGTCGGATTTCCATCCGCGCTTTTGCAGTACCAGAAAGACCTACGAGTACCGGATCTACTGCGCGCCCTTTCCCATGCCGCTCCGAAGGCTGTATGCGCATTTCACGTACGTTCCGCTCGATGTGGAAAGGATGCGCAGGGGAGCCGCTTACCTCGTCGGCGAGCACGACTTCAAGAGCTTTTGCAGCGCAGACGCGCAGGTGGAATCCACAGTACGGCAGGTTGATTCGGCAGAGGTATGGCAGGAGGGGGCGGAGATCGTCATACGGATCGCGGGAAGAGGCTTTCTCTACAATATGGTGCGGATCATTGCCGGAACGCTGATGGACGTGGGAAGAGGGCGCAAAGAGCCCGAGGATATACAGAAGATCCTGGAACAAAAAGACAGGCAGGCGGCCGGTCCGACCGCTCCTGCCTGTGGACTTACCCTGATCGGGTATGAATTTTTATAGAAGGTATTTACAGGTATTCGCAGCGAAAATCTGTAAATACGGCGGTGTTTTCGCCGATGGCATATAAGCCCATGACAACTCCTGTAAAGCCGCCGGCAACCTCGCTGGACAGGTATTTCGTGTACCCGGAGCCAAGCTCAGTCTTAGTCTCAGAACCGGATGCGTTTTCGCTGATCAGATAGAAATGGTATGCCAGATGGTCGGCGACCACCAGAAGCCGCGTGCTGTTTTCGGTGAGCGGGAAAACGGCGAGCGTGTGCTTGGCTGTGCCGATGTTGATCTTCAGTACCGCCTCATATCCATCTGCACCGGTGCGGATGGCGATATCATAGTGCTCCAGCTCATCCATATACATGGTCAGCCCGGCTTCGCCCTGATCCAGAGTGACGCGGACGGACAGATTCATGCAGAAATCCTTCTGACGGATCCCGAGAAAAGTCGGGGAATCCACATCTTCGAGTGTTACATTTGTCCCATGCAGGGTGAGACGATCCTTTTCCGGCTCATAGTTGCCGGTGTGGGGATGACGCAGATAGATCCAGTCTAAGTTCCAGTCCGTATTTTCAAAGGTGTACAGCTTCTTTTCCTGCTGTACGAAATCTCCCGGAATCTCATAAGAAGCGGCGGTCGTGCCGTCACCGGCGGTAAACCAGCCGTCCTGATGGAAGGAGACGGGGGTCAGGAACGTCTCGCGGCCCAGATGGTGGAAGGGCTGCCATTTGTGGATCTGGCGGAAGCCAAGAGTCATGATATACCAGCTTCCGTCAGCCTTCTGTACCAGATCGCCGTGGCCGATGCCCTGGATCTCCTCCGGCGCCTTGTTGCGGTTCGTGAGAACCGGGTTGTGCGGATAGTTTTCAAAAGGTCCCCACACATTGTCGGAACGGCTGTAGGAAACCATATGACCGTATTCCGTGCCGCCCTCGGCAACTACAAGGTAATAGGTGTTTCCGATGTGGTACATATGCGGACTTTCCAGATAACGGCCGCCGGCGCCCTGCCAGATCGGCTTGCTCGGAGACAGCTTTTTGCCGGTTTCAATATCGATCTCGCACTGGATGACGCTGTTTACGCCGTGTTCATCCTGCCCGTTGCTGATGAAATAGACATGCCCCTGATCGAAAAGCAGGGACGGATCGATGCCGCCCTGATCGACAGTGATCGGCTCCGACCACTCGCCGTAAATGTCATCGGTATAGACATAGAAATTTTCCGAGGTGGTATTGTTGTTCGTCACCATGTAGAAACGTCCTTCGTGAAAACGGATCGTAGGGGCGAATACGCCGCCGGAGCTGGCAACCTTCTCCAGCATGACCTGACTTTTGCGCGTGAGAACATGCCCAATCTGTTTCCAGTTGACCAGATCCTCGCTCTCAAAGAGCGGAACGCCGGGAAAATATTGAAAAGAACTGCATGCCAGATAAAATTTGCCGTTTGCCTCACAGACACTCGGGTCAGGGTAGAAACCGCTGACTACAGGATTGTGGTATCGCATAGTGTTATCCTCCGTAATTGAGATAGTTGTGAAAAGGTCTGCCCCCGGGCGGGACGCCGAAGAGAAAGACCGCTTGACTATGACTGCATTATACCATAAGATAGAAGTGTTCAGAACCCCATTTGCTGAAGTTGGCTGCAACTTTGACAATGGCAGGTTCTTTTATCATGATTTATCAAACTATGCTTTTAGAACAAAGTGGGATTATCAATCGCGGGATTTGTGTCTGCGCGCACCTGGCACAAATTCGTCATGCGCAAGAAGCGTGCGCAGAAATGAGGAGGAAAAATGTATCAGAAAATCGGTTTGGGATTAGGAAAAGGACTGCTGTGGCTATGGTCAGTATTTCTTCTGCTGGTGTCGCTCGGCGTTTTTTCAATGTCCGTCCCAGGAGGGATCACAGTCCTGCTGGCGGCAGTCGTGAGTAATCCATTGTTTTTAAAGCTCTATAACCGGTATGGAAAAGCCGGACGAATGAAAGCAGTTACGGTTGTGTTGTCCGTGGTGCTGCTGTTCGTAGGAGTCATGTTCACGCCGACAAAGGAACGGACGATAGAGGCGCAGGAACAGGCGGCAAGCGCTATGGCAGAACAGACGGCCGCAGATCTTTCAAAGGAAGAGACGGAGGCTGCCGGAACACAGGAGCCGGAGGCGGTACTGGAGGAGGAAAAGACGGAGCCGGAAGCGACCGATCCGGAGACCGCCACAGACGAGACGACTGCAAAGGGAAAAGAGATTGCGGACAAGACGCAGGCAGAGGATACGGCAGAGGACGAAAACGCCGATCCTGACACGCTGGAGGTGCATTTCCTGGATGTAGGCCAGGGAGACTGCACATTGATCCGGTGCGGCGAGGCAAGTATGCTGATCGACGCAGGCGTGAACGGAATCGGAACGAAGATCCAGAATTATCTGCAAAAGCAGGGCGTAAAAGAGTTGGATTATCTGGTGCTGACGCATCCGGACGCAGATCACATCGGATCGGCAGACGTAGTCATCACGAAATTTCCGATCGGCAGTCTTTTCATGTCGGACTACACGAAGGACAATATGACGTATGAACGGCTGATGCAGGCGATAGACTACAAGGGGTTAAAAAGCACAACGCCCAGACCGGGAGACAGCTATGCCCTTGGAGATGCGCAGATCACCTTCCTTTCACCGGCCGTGAGCTACACAGATCCCAACAACGCTTCGCTGGCGCTGAAGGTATCGCTTGGAGAGAACAGCTTCCTGTTTACCGGCGACTGCGAGGAGAAAGCGGAACAGGAGATGCTCAAGTCGGGTCTGGATCTGTCCAGCGAGGTATATAAGGTAGGGCATCATGGAAGCAAGACCTCGTCCTGCAAGGATTTTCTGCAGGCAGTGTCGCCGTCATATGGCGTGATAAGCTGCGGCGAAGGGAACAACCCTACAACGAAAATGATACAAGCATAAATGTAGAAATCCCTTGAAATAAGGCTTTTTCAAGATTTGCAGCGTGGAATTATGCCTATCCAACTCCTGATATCGCAACACAGGGCAAATAATAGTACTTAATTCTCTTATCAAGAAGGTAGGCTTGACCCAAATATTCCTTAACTGTCATACTCTGCCTCCTTTTCAAGCTGTGAGAGAAGAACTTTTCCATCAAGTTCTGTGAAAATATTGAAATGACCCGATTTGAAAAATCTCTCACATTCATTTTTCATCTGCTCTGCTGCCGTATTGGTTTTTCCACGAGATAATTTCTTCACTGCATCTCGATAATCTTTTACAGCTTGCAATACTACTGCATTTCCCAATGCCTGATATGGATCCATGCTACTTGCTGTACTCATAGGCTTTTACCTCCGAAATAAAATTTTTATTCCCTTGGATTGACCATGATTGACATATTTTTACTATGATTGACTATATTCCCGCTTTGACGGCATCAATGAGAGATGCCTGGGTATTATCCTTTTCCGATAATGCCTTCATAATCTTCTCATCGATAGTTCCCTGTGAAATCAGATGGATAATGGTAACCATTCCCTCTGACTGTCCCTGTCTGTACAATCGGCAGACACATTGCTGATACAATTCGAGTGACCAGGTAATTCCAAACCACACCATTGTGTTTCCACCCTGCTGAAGATTTAAACCGTGACCTGCTGATGCCGGATGAATTACCGAAAAGTTCATCCATCTTATCCTCTGTAATCCAATCTGCCGGATTGTCACTATGGTCATTATCAATATCCATAGGAATAACATCTGACATCTGGAAGTTTGCATTGTTTCTATAATTATTTTGATATGTGGCGCACACATGATCATGTGCAACTGCACCTTCCATTGTCATGGCATCGTCTACCAAAACCTTATGTGGATAGGAGCAATTGGCAGCCTTGCCAATACAATCTGCACTAAATAATGTGAATTGCATCTATTTCTCCTCCTTCATGTCTTCACTAAAGTATTTAATTGTCATCTCTTTGCGTTCTGCATAAGCAATCTCACTTTGCATTCCGACTGTCGGTTCTCCGAACACCCACAACTCCTTACATTTAGAAAGAATTGCTATATCCATGAACATTGCTAGGTCACGCTCTGTCTCTTCCTCCATAAATTGAGGAAATAATAAATGTGGTGCTATAGGGATTGCTCCCTGATTCACGGCATATCTGCTATACTGCTTGGCTTGGGTTAGAAGAAAAGGTGTGTGAGCAAATTTATACAAACAAAATTTTGCCTAACTAATATTATTCTCCATTTGGAAATGCATTTTTTCTAAAAAAGTAAGAAGGCAAATGGAGAATAAATAAGTGTAAGGATAAAACCTTATATAAAATTATAATTTTGGATTTTGAGATGAGAACACAAATCTTGTGTTTCTATCTGAACATCCAAAGATGTTCATAAAAAAATATTTTAAGCCAAATGGCGGCCGACATTGGGCGAGGATACATAAAATTTTAGATTTACCGATAAAGGGTATTTCAAAAATTTTATGGTGTCTCGTCTTGTTGTCGTGCCATCAGACGGATTGTCCTCGCCCATTGGCTTTCTGAGAGAGCATTGCTCTGACCTCTTCCTTTGTGTACGTCTTTTCTTCGGTTACTGGCTCTGCCGGAGTATCTGTGGCAGGAGCTGGCTCACTTACTTTTACAGGCTTTTCTTTCTTTCCTGTAGCTTTAGGCTGCTCAGTCTCTTCTGTAGCAGAAGAGTAGATTTCGCTTAATGCCATAAAGCTGTCTGCGATTGTCTTGTAGATTGATGCTAAATCTTTGTTTTTCATCTGATTGACCCTCCGTTTATAATCATTTCTCCAATCTGTATGTCATGCTTACAGATGGTAATTGGATAAGGATGAGATAATCCAAAGCCATGTGGTGCGTAGTGAGGAAGAACCTCTCCGACAAGAAAATTCTCATATTCGCCTGTGATTAGAACCGGAACTGTCATTCCTTGCCACGGATATCTATCCGAATCACCATTCTTAAGTTTCACTTTGACGGTCTCTCCCGTCAGTCCGTAATGCTTGTACATCTTCGTTGTCCTCCTTTTTCATAAGATTTACATTGATTTTCTTTGCAAGGCTTTAATCAGATGATTGAGGATGCCCTTGCCGGAAAGATAGACCTTATCATTACAAAGTCGGTCAGCCGATTTGCGAGAAATACCGTTGATTCCCTAACAACAGTCAGGGAACTGAAGGAAAAAGGTGTGGAGATTTATTTCGAGAAAGAGAATATTTGGACCCTTGATGCAAAAGGGGAGCTTCTTATTACGATAATGAGTTCCCTTGCACAGGAGGAATCCAGATCTATTTCAGAGAATACCACATGGGGAAAAAGAAAAATGTTCGCAGACGGAAGGGCAAGCATTGGATTTAAACATTTCCTTGGGTATGACAGAGGACCCGATGGCGAATTTATCATCAACGAAGAACAGGCAGTAACCGTCAGATATATTTACAAGCGCTATCTTGAGGGGTATTCCACATATAAGATTGCCTGTGAACTTACCGAAATGGGAGTGAAGACCCCTGCCGGGAAAGATAAATGGCATCCAAGTTCGGTGATGAGTATCCTTCAGAATGAAAAGTACAAAGGGGATGCCCTTCTGCAGAAGACATTTACAAAGGACTTCTTAACTCATAAGCTGGTAGTTAACAATGGCGAAGTACCACAGTACTATGTGGAAGGACACCATGAAGGCATTGTGACAGCCGACCAGTTCGACCAAGTTCAGGCAGAAATTTTAAGGCGAAAGGGTATGCAGAAATATAGTGGTGTGGGATTGTTTTCTTCCATAATAAGGTGTGGAGAATGTGGTTCTTGGTACGGTGCCAAGGTTTGGCATTCCAATGATAAGTACAGAAAGGTCATCTACAGATGCAATAACAAATATGCCGATGGTTGCAAGTGTAAAACACCACACATCAACGAGGATGAGTTAAAGAAATTGTTCATCAAGGCGGCCAACGAGTTATTTTCTGAAAGGGAAGAGATTCTTGCCAATACCAAAGTTATGATGGAAATGGTCTGTGAGACGGATTCGCTTGACAGGGATTTACAGGATAGCATCACAGAACTTAATATAATCTCGGAACAGATGCAGATTGCCATTGCAGAGAACAGCCGTGTGGCATTAGACCAAGATGAGTATGAAAAACGCTATGCCGAACTTACATTAAGATATGAAAAGGCAAAATCTGGGTATGATGATATCGCAGAGCAGATTGAAAGCAAGAAGGCAAAACGAGAATTGTTCAAAGGGTTCATTCGAACTTTGGAGAAGCAGGACGGCTTAACCTACGAGTTCGATGCCGGGATTTGGAGCAGTCTTGTGCAGGAAGTGATAGTAAAGGCGAAGGACGATATAAGATTCATATTCAAGAACGGATTTGAAGTGAGAGTATAGAAATGGGATTTGATGGCACTCGGGCAGAAATGCTTGGGTGCTTTTTTGATGGTAAAATAACAGTTATTATGATAGAATATTTTGTTGTATGAGCGAAAGTAAAGGCTCGCTAAAATTTGAATTTTACGCACTATTAACTTTTGGATATAAAGTGCCGATATTACAGATAT
>OIZL01001320.1_pt1 | contig 13748 bp, 15 predicted proteins | sample 1588541 | NCBI WGS metagenome assembly OIZL01 (sample SAMN03283285) | human gut metagenome | biome: human-associated habitat; material: feces | host: Homo sapiens | place: Peru | collected 2012 | reverse complement strand
TTGAAAAAGGATATAAAGTAGCTATATGTGAACAAATGGAAGATCCTAAAACTGCAAAAGGAATAGTTAAAAGAGAAGTTATACAAATAGTAAGCGCAGGAACTCTTACAAGTACAGAAATAGTTAATGAAAAAGATTTTAACTATATCGCAAGTATAACAGATTATAATTATTTATATGTTTTATCATATGCAGACCTTCTAAGTGGTAAAGTTTATACTACTAAAATAGAAAAGAATAATGATAAATTAATAAGTCATATAGTAAATTTAAATATAAAAGAGATAGTCGTAAGAGATACTTTTGATGTTGACTTAATTCATAAATTAAAATCTAATTATAATATATTTATATCTTATTATGATAATGATGAATTATATAAAAGTAAAGTATTTGAAAATGTAACTGATCAAAAGCTTATAAAGAACACATCACTATTATTAAATTATTTAACTAATTCATTAAAACAAGACTTAGGTCATATACAACAAGTAGAAGTTATTGATAGTGGATTATTTTTAGAACTTGATAAAGAATGTATAAAGAATTTAGAACTTGTTGAAACAATAAGAAATAAAGATAGACAAAATAGTTTACTTGGTTTTATGGATAAAACTAAGACAGCTATGGGAAGTAGACTACTTAAGAGTTATATAATTAGTCCTAGCATAGATAAAAATGAAATTATCAAAAGACAAAATCTAGTAGAAAAATTAATGACAGAGTTCTTACTTAAAAGTGAACTAAAAGAATATTTATATGAAATATATGATTTAGAAAGATTAACTGGTAAAGTAGTGTGTTCTAACTTAAATGCAAGAGACCTTTTACAACTTAAAACAAGTATAAAAGTTATTCCAGATATAAATAACATTTTAGAAACACTTGGTGAAGAAAAGATAGAAACTTTTAATGAACTATATTTAATACTTGAAAACTCTATTAAAGATGATGTACCACTTACTGTAAAAGATGGTGGAATCATTAAAGAAGGTTATGACAAAGAAGTAGATGAACTAAGAAGTATTAAATCTGGTGGTAAAGATTTTATATCTAATTTTGAAAGAGAAGAAAAAGAAAGAACAGGCATTAAAGGACTTAAGATTGGTTACAATAAAGTATTTGGTTATTATATAGAAGTACCTAAAGGACAAATAAGTCAAGTTAAAGAAGAATTTCATTATGATAGAAAACAAACTATATCTAATTGTGAAAGATATATAACACCACTTTTAAAAGAAAAAGAGAATCTTATATTAAATGCTGAAGAAAAATTAAATACTTTAGAATATGACATATTCTGTAAGATTAAAGAAGAAGTTAAAAGATATATTCCAAAGTTACAAAAAGCATCTGCTAAAATAGCATATTATGATGTAATGCAGTCATTTGCGACAATTGCTGAAGAACATAATTTTGTAAAACCAACTATTAATGAAAACTCTACTGTTGAAATAATAAAAGGTAGACATCCAGTAGTTGAATCAGTTATTAGTACTGAATATATTGATAATGATATTATTATGAATGAGAATACTAATATTCTTATTATAACAGGTCCTAATATGAGCGGTAAAAGTACATATATGAGAGAATTTGGTATTATAGTTATACTAAATCAAATAGGTTCTTTTGTACCAGCAAGTAAATGTAATCTACCTGTATTTGATAAAATATTCACAAGAATAGGTGCTAGTGATGATTTAGTAGGTGGAGAAAGTACATTTATGGTTGAAATGAAAGAAAGTGCTTATGCTTTAGCAAACGCTACAAAGAATAGTTTAATATTATTTGATGAACTTGGTCGTGGTACTAGTACATATGATGGAATGAGTTTAGCAGGTTCTATAATTGATTACATTGCTACTAAAATAAGATGTAAAACATTATTCTCAACTCATTATCATGAACTAACTGATATGGAAAATAAACTTCCTGGTATACATAATGTTCATGTATCAATAGATGAAACTAATGGTGATATTACATTCCTTCATAAAGTAATGGATGGTGCAGTTGATAAAAGTTATGGTATAAATGTTGCTAAACTAGCAAATCTTCCACACGAAGTAATCAAAAAAGCAAATGAATTACTTAAAGAATATGAATCTAAAAGTAATAATGCTTCTAAAACAAAAATTGTTAAACAATATACACTTGATTTAGAAGAAGAAAAGAAAGATGAATTAAGAGAATTCATAAAAGGTATTAATGTACTAAATATAACACCACTTGAAGCAATAAATTTATTAGATGAAATTAAAAGAAAAAGTGATTTGTAGGAGTAAAAAATGGATGAAGGATATAAAATAATAGTGACAGATGCTGATGAAGATATAAACAGTGAGACATTAAAAAAATTAATTGATGAAGCTCTTAATAAAACTGAAACTATAGAAGAAGTATTAAAAGAAAAAGAAGAAGAACTAAAATATTTAAAAGGTCTTTATAAAGAATTATCAAATGATTTTAAAAGAACAAGAGAAATTATAAAAGAATTAATAATTAGATTAAAATTCTCAAGTATTGCTTTAAGAATAGAACAAAGTGGCTCAATTTTATTTGGATTAGATGTTGATCCTAATGAATTTGATATGATTATAAATGATATGAAACAAAATGTAAAAGAATTAAGAAATGATTTAAGATTCTTAAGTACACTTGAAAAAGCATTTAGAAAATTATCTAAATACAACACAGTAGAAAAGATGAATGATATAACAGATTTATTAACCTTATATTATCAAAAAAGTAATTTAAGAGAAAAAATACTTGTTAAAAAGATAAATATTTTAAGTGCGAAAGTAAAGGGATTCAATATGCAATCTCATAGTAGTGAAGAAAAAGATATAGAAGAAAAAGATAATGAAATAATGAGATTAATAATGGAGCTTGGACTATAAATGAAGAAATATAATGTAATTGTAGTATTTGATAAAGATTTTAATAAAACATTAATGTGTAAAAGAACTAAAGAACCATATAAAAATATGTATAATTTAGTTGGTGGAAAAATAGAAAAAGAAAATGATGGATTTAGTGAATCATATAGAGAACTATATGAAGAAACAAATATTTCTAAAAATGATATTACATTAATACACTTTATGAACATAGAATATGTAGTATTTGATAAAATTCTTGAAGTATATTATGGAATACTTAATAAAGAAGTAAATCTTATTGAAGAAGTAAATAAACTAGAATGGGTAAGTATAAATGATAATTTTTTTGATATGAAAAAGTATGCTGGTGAAGGAAATATTGGTCATATTATAGAAGAAATAAAAATAAGTTTAGAGTGTGAATAATTAACAAGAGTATGATATAATAATCAATAAAAAAGGAGTTGATTATTATTAACGCAGAAGAATTAAAACAATATGTTGAAGCACTATTAAATAAAGCAGAAGAAGCCTATTTAATGTCAATGGAAATCATTAATAAGCCAACGATAAATTATAGGACAGAGGGCTTTTGCTTTTTTATTTGCAATGGTTGGAATTATTATTAAAAGCCTTTTTAATTAATAAAACTCAAGATATTAATACAATAAATTATAAAGATGATTCAAATAGAACAATAAGTCTTGATGACTGTGTAGAAAAAGTGTTTACTAGTACTACTGATAAAACAAAAAATAATATTACATTTATTAGAAATATTAGAAATAAAGCAACGCATTTAATATTACCGGAATTTGATTTTATACTATCACCAGTTTTTCAAAGATGCTTAACTAATTTTAATAAATTTTTTAAAAAACATTTTCCTGATTATAAATTAAATGAAAAAGTAACACCATTTATAGCATTAGTTAATCCAGGTAATGATGAGAATGTTTCTTCACTGATTTTAAATCCAGCAAATTTATTGTTATTAGAAAAAGTAAAAAAAGAGTTAGATAACGATGATTCACTTTCGCAAACTTTAAGACTAATTTCAACTAACAAAGAAACAGAAGCAGACATAAAATTCGCTATAACAAAGGATAGTGAAGAAAAAGCAAGGCTTATTAATGTTCCTAAAAATATTGAGAAAACTCATCCCTATACGACAAATGAAGTAATAAAAAGAATAAAAGAAACATTGGAAATGTCTTTAGGTCCAAATCACGGTTTTACATCTAATAAATTTCAAGATATTTGTAAACGAAAGGGAATTAAAAATAATCAAGATTATTGTTATCAATTTGAATATTCAAAAAACAAAATATATAAGTATAGTGGTATTACTATTGAATATGTTAGCAGAATATATCTTGAAGAAATAAAAAAATAATGAGTAAAAAATAATACATGAATATTTAGAAGTAATGTGGTATAATATATAAGTAGATGGGTACTTGTGAAGGAGTAACGATGTGTTGGCAAAGCCAGTAAGCATATATAATATTATATGTGAGAATTCATCTCGCCTGGGGTACCTATCTTTTTTTACTAAAAATAAAAATCCTAATTATTTAGGATTTTTTCAGTGTTCTTAAAATTAGTTTTAGCAATGCTATCTAGTTCAAGTTTACCATATTTTTTAATGATATCTTTACCTACAGCATCAACATTAGTACCAGCACCTTTGGGAATAGTAATACCATATTTTTGACTTAGTTTATCCATTTCTTGTAAAAATAAGTATCTACTTATAACACTTGCTGCTGCTACACTTAGATGCTTACTTTCACCTTTAGTTAAAAATGTAATTTTAGTAACTTTATCAGTAATATTTTCTTGTTTTAAATAACTAAAATAACTTCTTGGAGTAGTAAACTGATCAACAATAATTTTATGGTAAGGAATTCCTTTATTAGATAATTCGTATAAAACTCTATTATGAAGTATTGCTTTAATTTTATTCATATTGAAGCCTTTATTAGATAGTTCATTATATTTTTTATTACTAAGTGTAAATGTTACATAAGGTATCTTTGACATAAGAATAGGAGCACATCTACGAATCTTATCATCTGTCATCTTTTTAGAATCCATTATTTTTAAATCTTCAAGTAATTTTCTATTTTCTTTATTTACAAGAGTAGCACTTACTATAATAGGACCAAAGAAGTCACCAGTACCAACCTCATCACTACCAATCGCATCATAATAGTAATAAGTTTTATCATTAACTTTATCATCTTTTTCTTTTAATTCTTGATCTATATTTCTATTATTAAAATGACTTTCTAAATCTTTCCACATATTCGCATCAATATCAGCACTTATACCTTGAAACATAACTTTACCACTTTCGTATAAAGTGATAATAGTTCCACCTTCTTCGGCTTGAAATACAGAATATGGAGGTTTCTTATCTCTTTGAAGTAAAAAATAATAGTCAATCATCTTTTGCTTAATATTATCACTTACTTTAAATACTATAGTTTTTTGTTCTGCCATAAAATCACTTCCATAAACATTTTATCATATTTCTTGAAAACATAAAATAAAAAGTGTATAATAACAAACCAAGTGATAACTATGAGAGAAAAAAGATTAAAACTATTTTTATATGATATTAGTATTAATTATAGTGGAAGAATAGAAATAACTAATAATTTATTACTACTTCTAAATACATTTATAGGAAATATAAGTTCAAGGGAAGAACTACAAAGATTCTTACTTGTTTTTGATCATGAAGAAACTGAAGATGGCTATAAAGTAAAATATCAAACAAGTGAAATAGTTGAGGCAAATGAATCATTACAAAATGAAACTATTGAAAGCATATTAGATGGAATAAGTAATGAAGAAGCATTAGAAGTAGGTATTCTTGCTTCAAACTTTATTGAACATATGTATAATTATTGTTATATGATGACTATTCCCACGCATACAAAAAGACTTCTTAATTGATACATTTTTAAATAAAAATATGTAAAGATATTTAAAAATGTATTTTAATATGATAGAATTTTATTAGAGGTAACAAATATGGATAGAGCAAAAATAATAGTAATTGAAGGAACAGATGGTTCAGGTAAAGAAACACAAAGTAAAAAGATAGAAGAATATTATAAATCACAAGGACTAAATGTAAAAAGATACTCATTTCCTTGTTATAACACACCAACAGGTAAAATAGTAGGTGGAGCATATCTTGGAAAACCTGAAATAAGTGAAAGTGTATTTCCAGAAACATCATCAAAAGTAGACCCACTAGTAAGTAGTTTATATTATGCAGCTGATAGAAGATATAACTTTCTTAAATTTATTGAAGAAGAAATATATAAAAATGATATTATAATTTTAGATAGATATACAACATCTAATATGGGTCATCAAGCAGGAAAAGCTAAATCAAAAGAGGAAGAAGATAAGATATTAAGATTCATTGAAGTATTAGAATTTGAATTATGTGAACTACCAAAACCAGACATTGTAATATTCCTATATATGCCATTTGAGGCAGCAAAAGAACTTAGAAAAGGAAGAACTTCTGGTGATGGTAATGAAAATAATGAAGAGCACTTAAGAAAAGCAGAACAAACATATTTAGATATATCATCTCGTTATGAATGGCTACGCATTAATTGCTTAAAAAGAGCCTTTAAAGGAATAGAAGACATTAAATCAATAGATGAAATTTCAAAAGAAATAATAGAAAAACTAAATAAAGAATTAAAAAGTAAACCAGAAAAGATTAAGAAAATGACTAGATTTTGAGGTAAATATGATAACTAAAACATTAAAAAAGAAAAAAAGATTCAGTTTATATTTAAAAATATCTTTAATAATATTAGGTATAATATTTATATCACTAATAACTTATAAAATATATTTCAATAAAGAATCATTAAAACATAATTTTCAAGATATAAAAAAGCAAAATGAAATATGTAATCAAATACTTATATCAACACCTTTTAGTATATATAAAAACTACTATATAACTACGACTAATAATGATAGTTATATGATATTAAAAATATCAAAAAAAGAATATAATAAATTAATGAAATATGATTTCAAAGATAAATATACTATAAAAGGTATGTCAAAAAAATTAGATAATGAAACACAAAATAAAATAAAATTACTTATCAATGATGGTAAAAGCGAATTTAAAGGAAATATATTATATTTAGATGCTAATTACATTGAAGATATAAATACAGTATTAATTTTAATAATAATATTAATTATAGTAAATACATTCTTACTTATAATAAATAATATGTTCTTAAAAACAATAAATATAGATGAAAACATCTTAAAGAAATATGATAAAGATAAATATACTAAATATGGAAAACTATATATATCAAATAATTATATATTCTTAAAAAATACATTTGAAATAATTAATATCAATAATATAATAGTTATGTATGAAAAAAATGATTTTATATATTTAGTTACCGAATATAATGAAATGTATAAATTTAAAAATAGTAATAATTATGATTTATTTGATGTAATAAGTAGTAAGAATAAAGATATCATTATTGGAATAAATAATGATATAAAAAAACAAATAAAAAAGAAATACAATATAACATTAAAGGAAGTTTGAAAAAACTTCCTTTAATTATTACATCCATTATTACAATTGTTATTGTTTATAAAACCTACACCAAAAATTATTACAAGTAAAATAAATAGTACTAATATTATAGCAGCACCATATCCATATCCATTAGAATAATATCCTGGGTAGTTATTATACATCATACTATTACCACCTGCATAACCACCATTATATCCATAGTAATACATATTATACCTCCTAACTATCTATATTATTTTATGGTAATTAATTATACTTGACACCACTAAATACCGAAAACATATAATAATTTACTTATTTAACTTTTTTTTGTATAATAATAAATAGATAGTATGAAAAAATATATGGTAAAAGTATTTAAAAATTTGAATAAAGGACTATTATTTATGTCGTTATTTTATGCGATAGGTGGAGCACTACTTATTTTGGATGCTTCTCTTATTTCGTCTACATTAACATATGGCTATAGTAATCCATATCATTTTTGTATTATGCAATTTATATTTATAGGTGCATCATTATTTGCTTCATACTTTATTATTAAGTTTTTTCCATCGTCGAGTTATTGGTTTGTGTCAGTTATTTTAGGTGGAATTTTGTTAATAGCATTATTTGGTACAATAGGAGGTAACTGGATTGGAAATGGTGTTCGAGCGGTAACAGTTAATATAGGAAGTTTCACATTACAACCAGCAGAATTCTTAAAAATAGTTATAATAATGTTCATGGGATCATTTTATCATTACCGTTCACTTAAGCCAAAACTTAAACCATTCTGGTGGTTAGGATTAATACCTAGTATTATAATATTTGCAGTAGTACTTTTTGGAGGAGATTATGGTACGGCAGCAATAATCGCAGCGTTAACAGCACTTATATTTATAGGTGTTCCTTCATCAAAAGATGAAAAAACATTTAAAATAATAAAGAAAATTACAGCTTGTTCATTAATATTTGCAGTTCTCATATTAAAATTTGGATACTTAGTAATACCAGAAGAAAAATTACAAAAAGATTACAGATTAAATAGACTTATTTATACTAATCCTTGTGATAGATATGAAGAAAATTCAGGATATCAAGTATGTAATGGATTTATCGCAATAGATAATGGTGGCCTTAAAGGTGTTGGACTAATGAACTCAGTTCAAAAATATTTATATTTACCAGAAAGCCATACAGATTTTATATTTCCAATAATAGTTGAAGAATTAGGAACTATAGTAGGTGTTGCAATAATAGTTGGATATATGTATATAATAGCATTAATATTTAGAGTAGCATATAAATCATATAATCTTAGAAATTCAATTATATGTTATGGCGTAGGTCTTAACTTTATGTTACATATATTTGTAAATTTAGGTGGAGTTCTTGGAATAATACCACTTACAGGAGTACCACTTCCATTCTTAAGTTATGGTGGTAGTTTCTGTATAACAACAATATGTTCACTTGCTCTTGTACAAAGAATACATATAGAAAACACAGAAGAAAAGAAAAAAAGAGAAATAAACAAAATAGTTAATGGATAGAAAGGAAAAAATAAAATGAAAAATAATAAAGCAATAATAACACTTATAATAGTAGCATTCATCTTAGTTACTCTTCTTGCAATAGTAGGTATGTATAATAAAAATGAAAGTAAACACAATAATAAATCTAGTACTACAACAACAACTAAAACAATAGAAGAACAAATAAATGTAAAAAAACTTATCGAAAAAGTTAAAATGAAAAACTATTTAAGTTCAAAAGAATTATTAGAGCAAACTAAAACACTTACTGATTCCTCATATAAAGCATTAAAAAAATCATCAAATAATTATGGAGACATAACACAAGAAATAATTTTAAAGAAAGATAACACATTCTTTGGCTACTATGCTGAACAAACAACAACAGCTATAGAAGGTTACTATATTAAAAAGGATAACAAAATATTACTTTATGCTTATAAAATGTATGGAAGTGATGCAATATGTACAATATTAGAAAAACCAATTGAATATACATTCACAATAAATAATGATTCATTAGAAGGAACATTTAAGGATGAATTTGGAACTATGAATTTTGAAAGAACATCATTTGATAATTTAGATGGAATAAATTCTTACATAAAAAATATAGAAGAAACAGTATATGAAAGTGAATAAAATGCCTTAAAAACACTAGACAATACCTATATTTTGTGGTATTATCTTGACTTTGACAGTTGTAAGAGTGCAAAAACTCCCTAAGTCCCATTTTGTGGGGGTTTAGAGAGTTTTTATTTATTCGAAAAAGTGCGTACCATGAGCCTTATTTTATTGTATCAAAAATTTTTTTAAAATCTTTATAAGTATTGATTTCATAATCGGTTCTAAAGTTAAAAACTTCATGTAGGTCATCGGTTAAATCAGTTCTTATATATTCAGGAATATAACCATCACCTTTGAATTCTAATACATTCATATTCTTTAATGTTTTTAAGATTTGTGTGGTTGTATATTTGTAATTTAGTTTCTTTTCTAATAATCTATAAATGAATAATGATATAAAACACGTCATGAAATGAGCTTTGATTCTATCTTCCCTTGATAGATTAACAGGTCTAGCCAAGAAGTCTGACTTCATGATTCTGAAAGATTCTTCGATTTCCCATCTGCCTTTGACTATTTTTAGTATTTCGTTAATATCTCCACTTAAATTTGTGGTTAAAGCATAATATCCATCATATATTTCTTCTTTTTTAATTATTTCTTCATTAATAAAATAAGTGGTACTTTCGGCAACTTCGCCATTATCTGTAAGATTAATACTGTCGATAAATCTTTTATAATCATTTTGATTTTTGCCTTTTCTAGTAACATTATTTGTTTCTATACTTTTTCTAGCTCTTTCTATTTGATTGTTTCTAATATTTCTATTATAATCAAAATATTTAAAACTAAATGTAACAATTAAATCTTGATTAACTGACTTTGTTTCAGTTTGGATAATTTTATAAAATAAGGTATCATAATATTTTTCTCTTAATTCTGTATTATTTTCAATGCTTTCTAAATTATATGTATTTCTAAGATCACCTGAGATACGCCAGTTATTTTTGTCAAATATCTGAGTTTTATATATATCTTTTAATTTTTTTAATGATTGAGTAATAACAAAGGCACGATTGTCCCTGATATTATATTTTTTTATTTCATCTGAAGCTAATCCTGCATCAGTACATAATATTATTTTAGTGTTTTCTAGTTTAAAATTATTAACTATTTTAGTTTCTTCAGGGATTAATGTTTTTTGTTCATTCATATTTCCTGGGTATATATTACAGGAAAGAGGAAGTCCATCACCATCCATAAATAATCCCATGCCAACCTGAGGTTTTGGCTGATGTTGTTTATTAACACCATATTTTTTAAAATCATCATCTAAATCTATTTCAAAAAAATAATTAGTACAGTCATAGTAAATAACTCTTGAATTTCTATTGACAACATTTTTACTATTATTAAATAATTGTTCTTGAATATAATCCATATTCTCAGCTATATAATTTAAAGCTCTATATTCATCATGAAGTTTAAAATTGGGTTGTTCAATAAAGTTCTGACATTGTTTGAATGTTTCAAGTTTAGAAGATGGATAAATTATTCTAGCAAATATCAAGTAAGATAATATTTCATTTAAATCAAATTGAAATTTATATTTATTTTGAATAAAATCACAAATCTCACTAAGTTTTAATTTATTGTATATATCTTTCAAAAATAAATAACCAACGTTATACGATACATTAGTATTCATTGAAATAATTTTCTTGTTATTCTTTTTGATGATTACAGTTTCGTTATGACAATGTTCTTCATTATAAGTTTTTACATATTCTTTTAGCCAAACTTTATAATCTTGATTTCCAGCCATAGTTTTAACATCATCTAAATTACCAATGCGTTTAACAATCTTGGTAGATCTTTTACCATTTTTAGTATAATCTTTAATAATATAAAACAACGTAGTGTTTTTTGATTTAGATACTTTAAGTCTCATATTTATCCCACCTTACATTAACATTATACAATGCTCCACAATGGTACGCAAGTATAAAGTTATAAAAAAACTAGATTTTATCTAGGGTTAAGGTATATTTTGCAGTAACAACTGTCAAACTTGGGGAACTATGAATTTTGAAAGAACATCATTTGATAATTTAGATGGAATAAATTCTTACATAAAAAATATAGAAGAAACAGTATATGAAAGTGAATAAAATGCCTTAAAAACACTAGACAATACCTATATTTTGTGGTATTATCATATTGCTTAATCCGATGCATTACTATGTATGATTAAATAAAGCACAAAGGAGGACTAGTAGTATGAACTTAATCGATAAGATTAACAAAAAACAAATTAACCCAAACGTTCCTGCATTCCAAGTTGGAGATACAGTACGTGTTGATGTTAAAATTGTTGAAGGTAAAAGAGAAAGAATTCAAGCTTTCGAAGGAATTGTTACAGCTCGTAAAGGTGGAAGCGTAAGTGAAACATTTACAGTTCGTAAAAAAAGTGGAAACGTTGGTATTAACAGAGTTTTCCCAGTAAACAGCCCAATTATTGACAAAATAACAGTTGTTAAAAAAGGAAAAGTAAGAAGAGCTAAACTTAACTTCTTAAAGAATATCACAGGAAGCTTTAAAATTAAAGAAAGAAATTAGGTTGTAAAAACCTAGTTTTTTTTAAAACGAAAGGAATAAAAATGGTAAAATTTTTAAAAGAGATAAAAGATTATATAATTATTATAGTAGTAGTCATATTAATAAGGACATTCTTAGTTACACCAGCTATTGTAGATGGAGACAGTATGAATGAAACATTACTTGATGGAAACCTAGTACTTATAAATAAATTAACATATAGAATAAATGATATTAATAGATTTGATATAGTTGTTCTAAAAAATGATGCTGATAACGATAGAATAATCAAAAGAGTAATTGGACTTCCTAATGAAAAAATAGAATATAAAGATAATAAACTTTATATAAATGATAAAGAAGTTAAATTAGATATGAAGTTTCATGATACTAATGATTTTGTCGCAGAAACTAAAGATAATGAATATTTTGTTCTTGGAGATAATAGAGAAGTATCAAAAGATAGTAGAATACTTGGTAACTTTACTAAAGATAAAATAATAGGTAAAGTTAATATAAGATTTTATCCACTTGATAAAATTGGAAAAGTTAAATAGACAGTTTATTACTGTCTTTTATTATGATATAATTTTTCTATAAGAAGGTGTTAATATGCACGAAATGAGATTACATAATGATCCATTTATATTAATAAAAAATGGTACTAAAACTATAGAATTAAGACTCAATGATGAAAAAAGAAGACAAATAAAAGTAGGAGATACTATTACATTTACAAATAGAAGTAATAATGAACAAATAAGTACAGTTGTAATTAATTTACATAAATATGATAGTTTTGAAGAACTATATAAACATTTTGATAAAGTATCTTTAGGTTATTCTGAAAATGACATAGCAGATCCAAACGATATGTTAGAATATTATCCAAAGGAATTACAAGATAAATATGGAGTATTAGGTATCAAAATTAAAGTTAAAAAATAATTAATAGTAAATTACAATACATAACTAATAATATATAAATTTAAATATAAATATCAATCAAATAATAAGGAGGAAAATAAGTGATTTTAGAAGAATATATAAAACAAGTTAAGCCATATGTTGAAGAGATGTTTAAAAATTTGGATTCTTGTCATGATATTAAACACCTAGAGCGTACTATGAAAATTGCATTATCATTATGTGAAATTGAAAATGGTGATAGATTAATAGTAGGGCTTTCTGCATACTTACATGATATCCATAGGGTAATAGAAACAGAACAAGGTTCTTATGTATCCCCCAAAGAATCATTACCAAAAGTAAAAGAAATATTAAAGAATAAATCATATTTAACTAGAAGATTAATGGATGCTTTCCCTAAAATTGAGGCAATAAAACAAAAAATAAAAGAGAATATAAAGGAGTTATAATAAATAATATGGAAGAGGCAAAAGATGTAAAAGAGAAAAAACAATTTAAAATATTAGGATTTAGTATTTGGAGATTAATGGCATATTTTATATTGTATAGTTTTATGGGATTTATTATAGAAACAACGTACGGTTTATTAACAAAAGGTGTTATTGAGAGTAGACAAAGTTTTTTATATGG
>OIZL01001319.1_pt1 | contig 13756 bp, 16 predicted proteins | sample 1588541 | NCBI WGS metagenome assembly OIZL01 (sample SAMN03283285) | human gut metagenome | biome: human-associated habitat; material: feces | host: Homo sapiens | place: Peru | collected 2012 | reverse complement strand
CCGTAATCTTTATATTCCGCAACTTACATCATTACACGGCATCACCCGGGTACCACATACCCGGTCACACACCGAGCGAGTCGCATATGTGAACCCAGGGATGGGCGCGACGAAGACATTCGTGTGCTATCCGGGTCCAATGCCCAAAGGAAAGAGATATGACCAAAGGATCGAGAGAGAATCAACCATTGTTCTATTGCAAGCATTGTCGTCTCTATCAGCATTCTACAGCAAGGACTGCACGTCCGTTATGCCCCAGTTGCTATAAGCTGCTCGATACCACGGTCTCTTACGTCATACCTCGTCCTCAAGCACAGCCACCTCCCAGCCGTGGCTCCAAGTGGAGCGTGACTCGTACATACAACAGGAGGAAGAAGAAATGAAGATAGATGGATATGAGATCACCTACAACAAACAGCTCCGTCACGAGGAGTACTTCGCTATTGCAGGCAAGAAGAGGATACAGATGCCCGAGGCATTTAAGGACATGTACACCGACGATTACCTCGAAATAGAACAAGTCCACTCCGAGCGCCCCGAGGTTCACGGCATCGAGACCAACGATTATTACATTCCTAAGAGGACTGCTCTATGACCCAAGAGGAACAGACCGAGACCAAGCCTAACCAGATCGAGGAACTCAGAAACGAGTTCCAGGCTCAGTTCGCTGCTCTCAAGGAGTCGACAGAGGCCTCTATCAAGGAAAAGGATGAAAAGATCCTTGCTTTGGAGGCAGAGAATAAAGACCTCCACACCGCCCTGCTCAAGTCGGCCTTCACCATCCAGGTACCCAAAGAGCCTGAGCCTACCGAGGAAGAGCTGTACGCCAAGCAGATACAAACCCTTTACGAGAAATCGAAGAAATACAGTGAGTTGATTTGAAATGACCGGCACAGATACCGCATTCAACAGTAGATTCCCGACCATGGAGGCCACCTCTTTCGTGGCCAACCAGTCCACGCTCGCAGACTGGAAGCCCACTTCCAGTGCAATCAATACCGGAATGCTCTCCGATATCGGACGTTCCTATGTGTACGCTCCCGATGTCCAGGAGAACTTCTACGCCAGATTCATGCAGGCACCTCTCAGCCGTGGCGACAGCATCATGTCCGCCAGGTTCTCCGAGGTCAACAGCCGTGTCTACGACCCCAAGGCCGGAGATGAAGCTCTTTTCAACGGTGCATACGCCACCATGATCTCCAACGTCGCCAAGAAGAACTTCTCCAGGCAGATCGCCACCGAGGTCAACGATTACGTTCTCAGGCAGTTCGTCCAGACCCAGGACATGATCGGAGACGCCATGGCCGCCATCATGGCCAGGACCAACGCCTGCTACAAGGACGATATGTGGGTTGCTTCCAAGGAGTACTTCTCCGGCTCCACTCGCAGTGCCAAGACCACCCAGGTCCACACCCTGACCAACCAACCCTCCGATGCGGGATTCGCTATGGAGATGACCGAGCTCCTGTGGAAGATCGGGCAGAAGGACTTCGGTTACAAGTCCGTCAACTACAACCCCGCAGGCTACAACACCAAGTCGGACTCCATCAGCATCGCTCTCAAGAAGGATGTCGAGTTCCCTGCGTTCAAGAAGCTCCTGTCCGAGACCTACAACCCCGAGATGCTCCGTGTCCAGGGCACCATCGACTACGTCGACGACTTCGCAACTCCTGCAGGAGCACCCGCCGATGCAGGCGAGCTGCTCGGTATGGTCGTGGACAACCGTGCATTCAAGATCACCCCGATGCCCGACACCATGACCACCGAGGCGTTCAGGAACCCTGCACGTAGGAGCACCGCCTACTTCACCACCTACGAGTACGCCTTCCAGCAGGACCCGTTCTTCAACGTGGCCTACATCTTCGCGCCGAAGGCTTGAAACCATGACATCCGCAACCGTCTCCGTATGGAAGGATTGCGGATACACGGAGGGGGCGTACATCGTCCCCTCCCAATCCGATAACCTTCCCGCACCCGATTTCACCTTCACCCTTCCTTCTATTCCAAGGGACACTCTGTTCAGCTCATTCAACGTCAAGCATCCCTACTCCGACCTGTACGACTGCTCGTACCTGCGCATCGCCTACGACTTCAACAACGGCTCCGATATCACTCTCTATGGATGGATAGACAATGTCGGATGCATGTCTGACACGTCCGACTCTCCGAACACCACAGTCTCCTGGCACGTGGATCTCTGGAGGACGTACCTCGACAAGGCCTCATTCGGAGCAGGGACCGTCACGCGCCGTCTTCCCAATAACGACGACCCTCCGCAGAGTTATCCGTTCAAGACGAGCCTCGTTCAGGATATCAAGACCGAACTCATACCCACCAACATCTACTCCGACTTCTATTGGGCCATCATCAACCTCACCACGGGTACGGGCACCAAGACCTCCACGACCCTCTGTTGGCCCGTCAACATCAAGAACCCCACTCAGAGCTACAACGTCAGCGGTTCAGGCACCACAGGTCAGGCTCCCTCCTACTTCCAGACGATGACGGGAGCGTTCGACGAGCTCCTGGGCCTCGACCCCACGGCGATCTACGGAGCGTGGCTCTCGCCCATCTCTCCTGCCGACTTCACGTTCTCAAGCAACGCATTCACCATGAATCCCTGGACCGTGTACAACGGGAATAAGGGATACTATGCGTTTCGTACGTATGCGTCGGGCACGGAGTCCAACTATTACACCGAGCGCTCCGTCTCCGTCAATGCCAAGACCAGAGACACCTCCCAGGTGGTCGTGACCGACTACGATGCCAATCCCATCCTCACCCTGCCCTGGGGCGTTCAGGTGTTCAGGTCCTACTACCGCCTGATCAACGCCGATGTGTCCGTATACATCAGCTTCCGTTTCACCACGAGGGACTCGGAACTGATAGATGCCTCGGCCAATGGTCTCTCGTGCTCCATTCCTCTGAAGACCCTCCCGCTCACGGAGAACGCCAAGTCGTCCTACATATACAGCGGTCAGCAGGAGTACGACAGGGAGCAGATGCAGATCGCCAGACAGCAGTCCTTCGTCTCCGCTCTCACCGGAGGAGGACAGAGCGCAGCCAACACCGCCATCATGTCCGCCATCGGGTCGGGACGTTCCGAGACAGGAAGCTACTCGGGACCCTACAAGAGCGCAGAGGAGGCCAAAGGCAGAATCATGCAGGGTTCCACTACGGAGATGATCCCATCTCTCTCCAAGGGTCAGGCATTCGGCCTCATGTATGCCGCTACTGCTACCGGTGCGGCCATCGACTATACCGTTGCGGGATATTTCAACGACCGCACCATGGACAACACCCTGTCCTACATGGCACAGAAGACTGCAGCCATGACCCTCCCGTCCAGTGGTACGGATTGGCTCATATACGGGAGGACCCCGTCGCTCGTCACCCTCGTCTGGGATCAATACTCGATAGAACAGCGCGAGAACGACCTCCTGATGTACGGTGCCAGGGTGCATGAGACACACGAGTCCTGTCAAGATATCATCGACGCAGGCGGTCCCTTGCAGATAAACAATTTAAATGTGACAGGCGCTATACCTGTTCAAGCCAAGAACTACTTCAGGAGGAGATTCTCCGACGGAGTCAAGATAGTATGACAAGAAAGATGAAAGGGTCCTGGGAGAAGCCGAAGAACAACGGCTTCTACTCTCCCGACGGGATAGAGGACCTGAAGACCGCCGTCAAGGACGGCCTATACCGTCTCTATACGGGCATCGCCGAGTCCATGTGGCGTTACGAGTACAACGACCAACGCTTCGACCTCATGAGGCGCATGTCCAGGGACACCGTCCCCGAGAAGTTCAACTTCAACAACGGTACCTGCTGTTGGTTCATCGACCCTGTGACGGGCACCATCCACTGCCTCCCGTACGTTACAGACGCCAAGGGCATCAACATGTACGGCTTTCCCATCAGTTGGTCTCCCATTCCCGTGGGATGGGACCCCACAGAGGAGATGCCGACGGAGATGGTCCGCATACACAACCTCAAGCTCAACGACGAGAACAGCGTCATCATGCGCAACGACCTGTTCGGTGCGTCGGACATCGCCTACACCACCAAGATGGTGGACGAGCTCGTGGAGAACGTTCTGACCATCAACCAGCTCCAGCTTCTCAGCAAGATACCGTTCGTGTTCCATGTCGACGAGGACAACCTGCTCACAGCCAAGAACGTGTTCCTCGCGATCTGCGAGAACCTCCCCGTCATCTTCACCAATGCGATGGGAGCCAATGCCATGCCCGTCACCGAGAACACCGGTGTCAAGATAGACCCCGCTCTGTTCGAGATATTCGACAGGTTCGAATGCATGCTCCTGTCCTACTACGGTTTCCCCTGCGTGCCCATCACCAAGCGCGCCCAGCAGACTGTATCGGAAGTACAATCCAACGACTCCAAGCTGTACGCCCGCCGTCAGGAGAAGTACAACCAGAGGAAGATAGCATGCGAGCGCATCAAGGAGGTCCTCGGTGCCGATATCTCTGTTGTATCGGTCGTCGACGAACTGGCACAGCAAGCTCTGGAGGACGCTCAAGGCACAGCCGATAGCAAGGATGACCCGCGTACCGTTGCCAAGGAGGGTGACGAATGAGCGAATATGAAATGGCACGCATCGACCAGCACGAGACCAGGATCCAAGCACTTGAGAGACGCATGGATAATATCGAGTCTTCGCTCTCTTCCATCAAGTGGCTGGTCTTCTGCGTCATCGCGGAGGTCCCTATAGGACTGGTGATACTATGAACAACATAACACAGGACGGCCTCTACCCCGACGCCGACGAGCCGTGGCTTCCCACTCTGCTCGATGTCGAGCGCATGAAGGCCGCGGAGCCCGACGGCTCTCCGATAGACTGGAGGCGCTTCGGATGGAGCGCCCTGGAGGTTCCGACCACAGCCACGCATGTGGTCGCCAGGTTCGACATCCTCGGACAGCGTTTCCTCGAACGCTACGCGTACAGGATGCTTGCTCACGAAACAATGGAGAAGTGGCAGACCAGGCTCCAGAACAGGATGGACGAGGTCGTCGGTATGTACGAGCGCGCATACACTCTGTACGAGGCCAATCAGAAGGCCATGGACGATGTGGTACCCGGTCGCTCCGTGACCACCGACTCGTCTCTCTCAAGCGACACCAACGACGCCTCCAACGGTGAGAGCAGGGCATCGGCGACACCCGACCAGCTCATCAACGACAGCGACGATTATGCGGGAAGCATAACCAAGAACAAGAACAACAGCACGGGCAAGCGCAACGACAAGGGCACCGTCAACACCAAGGAGGTGTGGCAGGGTGCCAGGGTCATACAGGATGTCAACGACAGCATCGACGGCTGGAGGAACATCGACACAGCGTTCATAGCCTCTTTCGAAAACCTCTTCCTGAACATATGGTGGTATTGATATGCCTAGAATATCTCTCGTAGAACAGTATCAGAACAAGGACGTCATCACCCAGATCTACGATCTGAAGGACTCCGTCGACGGGTTCGACGTGAGCATCCAGGAGGCGTCCGCGAAGGCGGAGACCGCGTACAATAAAGCGGACTCCGTCGAGGGCACCGCGAGCAACGCCCTCACCACGGCACAGACTGCCGAGACCAAGGCTTCGCAAGCACAGAGCGATGCGACGCTCGCCCTTCAGCAGGCCGAGGACGCACAGACCGATGCCGACAGGGCGGTAGCCACTGCCAAGATCGTGACGACCAATGCCTCAGGCTCCCTGGTGATGACCCAGGTCAACAACGCCAACATCACCACCGAGGTCCCCATGGCGTCGGAGACCCAGAGCGGTCTCATGAACGCACAGACCTTCAAGACCCTCGGTCAGATGAACGATAGGATCTCAGCCTTGGAGAACGCCAGTGCCATCGCCTACGTCACATTCCCTTCCTCGTCTCCCACTCAGAGCGAGATAAACAACGCGTTCCTCGCAGTCACCGGGAGACAGCCTGTCAAGGGAGACCAGGCCACGGATATCTCGAAAGCTATCACCTACCAGTACGATGGGAGCACCTGGGTGCTCACCAAGGCTTCGGCTTCGCCTTGGACGAACACCACCGCGGGTATCGTCAAGGGAACACCCGCCTCGGGCGCAGCAGGTACCATCTTCGCAGAGACCGACGGTACGGGCAGTGTCAACGGCTGGGATGCCCTCAATACCCGGGTGGAGGAGGCACGCACCACAGCCACTCAAGCGTCACAGACTGCCGGTACGGTCAGCACCAACCTTCAGACGACCAACGCTAATGTCACCCAGAACACCAACGATATCACGTCACTGAAGGGCCGTACGACCGCTCTAGAGACGACCGTCAAGACCATCCCCAAGATACAGCAGGCCACCGCCGTTCTCAGTGCAGGGAGCTGGAACAACCTCCAGCAGGCTGTATCCGTCTCTATCGTCAAGGCGTCCAACATCGTCTGGGTGGCTCCCGCCGACAACGTCCCCGACTACGGCGCCGCAGGCATCTACGCATCCGCTCAGGGCAATGGGACGCTGACCTTCAAGTGCAAGACCGTGCCGACGGTGAACTTCACTGTGAACATCGTCACCTGCGAGTGATACCCATGACCATAATCAACACGGTCGCAGGAAGCTCGGCGAAGCTGGCACAGAAGGAGGTGGTCCCCACCTCCTTCCCCGTGTCGGTCGAGCCTCCCGAGGGCTACGACGGCCTCAGCAAGGCCATCGTCGACGCACCCGCCAACCTCTCGGCAGAGAACATCAAGGCGGGCGTCGACATCGCGGGGGTCGTCGGAGGATACGACAACAGGCTCCCCGAGCAGGAGAAGAGCGTGAAGGCCGTCGAATTCCCTACGGACGTCGTGCCCGATGAAGGGAAGGTTCTGAGCAAGGCCACGGTCATCGCACCCGACAATCTCGCTCCCGAGAACATCAGGAAGGACGTTGCGATCGCAGGAGTGACAGGTACATACGACCCGAAGCCGAACCTTGAGACAGTGACCCTCACACCGACGGTCCTCCCCACCACTGTCGTTGCCGACGCGGGATACGACGGGATGAAGCAGGTGAATGTGGAGAAGCCCGAGACTCTCGTGCCGGAGAATGTGAAGGATGGAGTGAACATAGCGGGTGTAGTGGGAACGTTCGCTGGAGGCGAATTGGATTCCAGAGCGCTCAAATGGTTACAGATTTTCGCAAGAAGTTATCCAGAGATTATCGAGGATTCGAACAGACCTGTATTCAGTCTCGCGGAAGATGATTTTCTTTATCTTAAGAATATGACGGGGAGACCAGGATATTCAGTTTATTATTTCTGTTCGCAGATTCAAATATCCTATCTTAAGCTACCGACAGGCTGCGGGAACACGCAGAATGCTTTTCAAGGGGCTACGATACCTTACACATCCGAAGGATATGTAGATGCAACCTGGGATATATCGGGAATCAACGAGTACGCTACTACAAATTATATGATGTACAGAGCAACTATAATGCACCACCCTATTATCGGAGCTGTAAAGACTACGGGAAATTATTTCCTTGAGTCTGCAAGGATAGAGGGAAGCGATGATCTGGTTGTGCCCGAAGGAATAACTGTCATAGGTTATTATGCCTACACCGATCTGTTTTTCTCCAATCGTCGTTCGGATGGTCTAGATATAGAGAGAGACGGAAATCTGGTATTGCCTTCCACAGTGAAGACCATCAACACCATTCCTACTCTGTCGCAGTACGGTCACAGTAAAAATCATACTCTGATAATGAAACGCGCTCAACCTCCTACGCTGGGTAGTGCAAGCCCAAGTTATAAAACATACCTATTCACCAACATTCAGGTCCCCAAAGGCTCCTTGGAAGCATACAGAACAGCGACCAATTGGACCGAATTAGCGGACATCATGGTGGAGGCATCCGAATGATAGTAACCGAACAATACATGACAAGGAAGGACGGTGTCGTCCTCATGAGGACCTATTCCGACAGGAAGAAGACGATCCTCCAGGTGGAGACAGGCAACAAGTATAGTGAGGCGATAGATGTATCGCCTGTCAGGTATACATACACGGAGACAGAGGAGGATGTTCCTGATGATTCTGAACATGATGAATCCTGAGACGCTGATAACCACGCAGCTGATAACGGAGACGAGGGTGATCTCACCCTCTTCTCCCACCACGGACAAGGTCTACGACGTCGCCGAGGGCATCGATGGTTACACGTCAGTGACCGTCAAGGGAGACGCCGACCTCCTGGCATCCAACATCAGAGCGAACACCACCATATTCGGAGTGAGGGGATCGTATTGATAGTCAATCCCACAGGTAAGATAACGTACGAGAAACCCGCATACAACCTCGAAGAGCGCACGGTGATACCTTCGGCCTCTGATAGAACATACGTCCCCGACAAGACAGGGAACCTCATCGGAAAGGTTATTGTGGCGGGCGATCCTCAGCTGAAGGCGTCGAACATCAAGGCGGGTGTGAACATCTTCGGCGTCACCGGTACGTACGAGAAGACAGTCACCAAGACGTACACGCTCGGCATGTTCACGATCAACTGGGCGTTCGACAACTGGGAAGAGGTCGAAGGAGACGGTCTGGGAGGGTCCAGGTACTACGCGTTCCCCACGTACACGCAGACGACCATACAGGCCACCGTGGGCGACATCACGGGTACAGGCACCTACGTGTCTCAGGAGGGCTCCTGGACCATCGGGAGCATCACCAGATGGACGTCCAGCGACAAGGAGGTCTACATGAACAGGGAGGCGTGGAAGTCGACACAGACGGCCACAGCTTCGACCACGTTACCCAACGGCACGTACAACGTGGAGCTGTTGGGCATGGCGAGGGCGTACGGACAGGACAGCGCTGCCAACGACTCGGATTTCGAGTGGAGAGGCTCCGTCGTACCGCATTCGACGATGAGTGTGTCCGGCGGGAAGGCGACGGTGCAGGTGGATCTGGATGCGGACAACTACGGATGGCTCCCGTACAACCCGACTTCGTACAGACCGCAGTATGAGAGGATAGTGTTCGCTCTGAAGGTGAAGTGATAAATATTTGAAGAGAGATAGGGTTCATAGTCGGGTCAGAGCACGGGACGCCCCTAGGTGTCCCACGATTTCAGGTGTTATAGGACCCGATTATGAACAAAGAAGGAGAGAAAGAAATGGCAAGAGTAACAGATTATGAGGACAGGAACGACAGGGCCTACGAGTACAGCGACGCGGAGTACCTCGCGCTGTCCGATGCTGTCGATGTTCCTATGACACTGCTTCAGAGACGCATGTACGACAACGAGAAGGGAGAAGGTGTCGTCATCGTCTGCAAGGACTGCGAGGGCAACATCTTCAAGATGTTCACCCACTCGGTCCCCATCTGCAACCTCATGAGGAATGAGGCGTTCGACGACCTCGGCGGAGAGCCGATCGAGTTCATGGTCAAGAAGGGTAGGAGCAAGAAGAGCAAGATGGATTACTTCTACCTCGCATGACCGCGAGCGCAAGCGAGTGGTCATGCGCTGAGTAGATGAATCGCCCGCTTGCGGGCGATTACTTCTACCTGGCTTGACATCGGCCATAGTGTATTGCTCCGAGTCTGTCTTGCACAACGTCGTTGTGGCCGACGTTAAATGCCACAAACCACTATCGCCTCGGGTTTTGAATCACCTTACCGAGGCGACCTCCATAGTTCTTTTATAGTTCAGTGCGCTTATAGTGAATGGTGATTCAATATGAGTAACTTGAAAGACACCTGTACAGGCATCGTAAGAAGGTCTCCCCGCAGCGTTCTGCTCGATAGAATGGTTGCAAGAAGCGTAGAGGGCTACATCCTCTCCGACGAGGAACACGGGAAATGGAGAGCCGTATTCAACGTATGGGTCCTACCCGACGTGGATCCCCGCAAGGTCCACGCTCCCTCCGTCAGGAAGGCGCTGCTCGATTACATGGTCACTGAAGCTTTCGTGAGACCTCAGGACAGATGGAACCTCGGAAAGCTGGATACCGAGCGCGAGATGGCCATCTTCGAGGAGGAGAACCGCGTGAGGTTCACATTCGACCTGTACAGGAGCGAGTGAACATGGCGGGACTCCCCAGAGGCAGGACCGTCAAGCCTGTCCGCAGGAACCCGCAGGGTTCCGAGGGCGCGAGGACGCAGTCCTCCAGCGTCTCCATGCAGAGCGTGGGCAGGTTCATCGGCAGGAAGTACAAGGCGACGAAGGATCCTCTCGGTGCGATAACAGCACACAGGAGCGGTGTAGAGGTCAAGCACTGGTATTCAGCGAAGAGCCGTGTGATGGCCTCCACGGACGTCATGAAGGCCGTGAAGCTGGCCGACGGTACCAAGGGATGGATGGATGTCCTTCGCAACAGGTTCGTCAGCGAGGACGACATACGGAGGATGCTCTACTCCCTCGACAAGACCCAGATGGGACTGGTGGAAGGCATCAGCCTTCTGGACATCTACGACAACCTCACAGCTCAACAGAAAGCAGAGTTCGCCGAGGTCTATCGCAAGGTGGATTGGGACGTCTTCTGGGAGGAGAACTACCAGGAGGAGCTGGACTTCGACAGGAAGATGGATGCCTACGAGGATCTCCTTCTCATGTTCGGCACCATAGCGGGTTGGCAGGCTTGAATCATGCCTCTTCCTTACAAATGCGCTATGGACTCGGAGAGCGATCGCCCTCCGGGTGCGGATGTCATGCAGACGAGGACGTGCTTGGTACAGATATGCGCTCGGGACGCTGTCAGACTGGACGATGTCATCCTCTTCTTCGGCGTGGACGCTCTGAGTCAGATGTTGGATTCGTTCGAGGAGAACGTACCCACTTTGAGAGGGACAGGAGAGGTGGACATGAGGGTGTTCAACCTCAACTACGAGTGGTGGGGTCTGGTGAACGCTCTGGCCGACCACGGTTACGTGTTCGTGGACAAGAAGCCCAACCAGGTCAAGAGAGGGGAGTGGAGCTGGATAGCCGATGACAAGTGCCACTACAAGATATGCGCCAGGAACTCCCACGGTGTACTGCTGTCGATCACCGATGACTGCAGGAGGATGCCCGGGAAGATGGCTGATGTGGCACGCGCCGTGTATGCTCAGCACCCCGACTGGTGGGCCGAAGTGGGCGAGATGGTCAAGGACGAGACCGACTACCATGCGGGATGGTTGGACCCCGCGGACCCTGCATACGAACAGAGCATCCACTACGCGAAGCTGGATGCGTTCTCCCAGGCGATGATCATGCGCTACATGGACGAGAGCGGACAGTCGAAGAATCTGACTGCTCCGAGCAACGGCTTCAACTTCTCGTTGTTGATGATGTACGGCGGGATGGAGGAACTGTCGGGGCTGGTAGGTGCCGAGTACGACGATGTGAGGAAGGCTCGTTGGAGATACCAGAAGAACTTCCCTCCGCTGGGATGCAGGCTCAAGTCGGTGGAGAGGGACGGCAAGAAGCACAGCGAATGGGTATGCCTGGACCCCGAGATGCAGATGCTGGCTGAGAAGAACATCACGGGAGGGTTCGTCTATGGGGTCCCCGGGACTCACAGAGGCACGTTCTGCCATGTGGACTACTCCTCGTCCTACCCGTTCGAGTACGCCTACGGTGAGCTTCCCGAGGGGCCCGTGGTGAGATGTGCTACGACGTCTCCCAGGTACGAGCTGCTGAAGAACGATGAGAAGCTGATACGCTGGTTCAGGGTGTCGTTCGACTTCAGAATACGGAGTACAGGGATGCCTCTGCTCTCGGGTGTCGACGTAGCGTGCGAAGAGAATCCGATGACAGGGGACAAGCACAAGAAGATAAGATCGGGCCACGTGTCCGACAGACTGTACACAGAGTCCTACCTGCAGGAGTTGCACAGGCACTACGAGATAGAGAATCTGAAAGTCATCGAGATGTGGTGGGCCAAGAAGTCGATAGGACCGTTCTACAAGGTCATCGACTACCTGTACAACAAGAAGAACGAGCTGAAGAGAGAAGGTAAGAAGGACACCGTGGAATACCTGCTGACCAAGCTGTTCATGAACGGAGGGATACACGGCAAACCGATAACGAAGACCCACAGAAGAAAGAAGCTGTTCGATAACGATACGAGGAAGGTCTATTACGTAGAGGAAGACAACGTGCCTGAACTGGGGTTCATGGTGGGATTCACTGCCATGCAGAACGCCAGGACGAGGCTCGCCAAGCACTGCAGGATGGTTCAGGAGGCGGGATACAAGGTCATGATGTGCGACACCGACTCGATGGTGGTGAACTGCGAGCCTGAGGTACTGAGAGGGATATTGGGCGAGGATGCCTTCGAGTGCGGCAAGGAGATGAGAACGAATCTGGGAAGGTTCGACTTCGAGGACGACTCGGACATGCTGAAGAAACTGAAGAAACAGGGCTTCGAGTACGAACTGGAAGTGAGGAACACATTCGATGTGTTCAAGTGCTGGGGACTGAAGAAATACGCCGAAGGGAGGGTCACAGAGTACGGAGAGCTGTTCAGGAAGTCGGCCTTCGCAGGGATGTCCGACGAGCTGCAACAGGAGCTCCTGATGGTCTGGGAGACCGACGGAACCGAGTACGAGTGGGTGCAGAACGGAAAGAAGAAGGGCGAGAAGAACAATGTGATATGCGACACCGTCAAGACGGGCGGTGCAGAGAGCATCTGGTACGACCCTGACGCAGTGAAGGCGAGAGGTGTGCGGAAGAGCGAATGCATCGAAGCGAAGAATAGATTCAAAGAGATCTCGAGTAGAAAGGAGTTGAGAATGAATGGGACTGGATAAAGACGGATATTTCTCGTTGAGGGATATATTAGGGTATAATTGCAAGGTGAACATCGTACTGAGCGACAGAGGAAGAGGGAAGTCCTACGGGACGAAGTTGTTTTTGATGAAGCAGGAGGGCACGTTCATGTGCCTGTATCGGAACGTATCGGACGTGGAATCCGCGATAGGATCCTGGTTGGATACGTTATATGAGAACGGATATGAACAGGAGGAATTCGAGTGGGTGAAAGGGAAGGGGTCGTGCGAATTATTGTATCATGGGTCGGTGAAGGCTTACTTCAGAGCTCTTACCCAAGTGAATCATATCAAACAAGAGAAATTCCCTGATGATCTGAACTGGATATGGTTCGACGAGTTCATACCGTTGGCATACAAGAAATTAGCTGGGGTACCCTCGGAAGGAGACGCCATAAGAACGATAATGAAGACCGTGGACCACGACACAGCTCATTCCAGAGAGTCGAAGGGACTGAAGCCTCTGAGAGTGCTGATGTATGCAAACCCATTCACATGGGATAATCCGATACTATCGTACTTCCGGGTATTGCCCCAGGGGTATGGGATATGGAGGGTGGGTCCCGATATAGTCTGTGAGATGTTGGAACCTGTGGAGAGTAGTCGTGAAGGGAAGATGACCATGGACCAATTTCTCGGAGAGGAGATCAATAAGAATCAGGCATGGGCCGATCAGAAGTCGTTCGTGGTGGATAAGTGGCCTTCGGGTGTTGAGGCCGTGTGGAGTGTGCGGTACGGGACGAATTACTATTGGTTATGCGGAATGAAAGGGGTGCCTTATCTCTATGTGAAGAGAGCCGAGCGGCATAGCAAGACGGCACGTTGTGTGATAGGGACGCTCGATGGGAAGAGAGAGAAGGAAGACGCTCTCGACAATGTCAGACGCGACCAACTGAAGACACTGACCACAAGGGGTTTTCTGAAGTATGCGGATATGAATGTGAAGTTCGATTGGGTGAGAGACGTAACAA
>OIZL01001316.1_pt1 | contig 13795 bp, 13 predicted proteins | sample 1588541 | NCBI WGS metagenome assembly OIZL01 (sample SAMN03283285) | human gut metagenome | biome: human-associated habitat; material: feces | host: Homo sapiens | place: Peru | collected 2012 | reverse complement strand
ATAGTGTTATCTTTGAACAAATTAATGAAAAATAAATTTTTCATTAATCCGACAAATAATGAGGCATTTTAAATTTATAATCCGTTTAACATAGAGCTAATAAAAATTAAACAAATTCCAATTTATCTAATTTAATTCTGCTAAAAAGAAAAAACTATTTGCAGAATCTATGATTTCCTATTACGACAGTTACAGGTCTTGACCAAATCCATGCACTTGTTGCTGTGTTTGGATTAAAATAATATATTGCTCCATATGATGGGTCCCACCCATTTATAGCATCTTGTGCTGCTTTTTTCGCGGTTTCATTTGGTGTTAAGTTTATTTGTCCATCACTTACAACTGAAAATGCTCCTCTTTCATATATTACCCCTGCAACTGTGTTTGGAAATGATGAATTTTTTACTCTGTTTAATACAACTGAGGCTACTGCTACTTGCCCAGAATACGGCTCTCCTCTTGCTTCTGCATATACTAAATGTGAAAGTAGGTTTAAGTCTGAACTAGAATTTGTTGTTGTGTTTGAACTACTTGAAGAATATATTCCCATTGCAGCAAGTGTTTTAGGTCCTGCTATTCCGATCAACTGTTAGTCCATTTTTAGACTGAAACCACTTAACTGCAGAGAGAGTTTGCGAACCATATATTCCATCTATACTTCCATTATAATATCCCCATCTTTTTAATTTTGTTTGTATTTGTCTTACTTCATCACTTCTTGAACCATATTTAGAAAGTGCATATGATGAGTTGGAATCTTCTCTAAAAAATATATTATACGATAAATATAGTATTGTAGAAATTATTAAAATTACTATTAATATAATATCTTTTCTTTTTCTATTTTTTAATATTTTTAACATAAAAAACCACCTTTGAAAATATTGTTTCCAAAAATGATTTTTTTATAATTTTTTCTTTAATTATTTCATTGCTGTTTTATATATAATTTTTCCGAACTTTATTTCATTTATTTTCTTTTGGATTTCTAATATAAATATTGGAGATATTGATATTAGCATGGTATATATCCATTGTACTTTATTTAATGGTACTACATCAAATATTCTTGCAATTTGTGGTATTATTACTACAGATACTTGTAATATTAACCCTAATGCAAAAGCTCCTATTAAATAAATATTTTTAAATATTCCTATTTTAAATATAGATTCTTCACTTCTAACGTTAAAGCTATGTGTTAGTTCTAGCATACTTAGCGATACAAAAGCCATTGTTCTTCCAACTTCTAATCCAAATAGTTTGTTTCCTAAACTAAAAGCAAATAGTGTTAACATGCCTATCATAGTTCCCTCAACAAATATTTTTCCCCATAATCCATCTGCAAAAATACTTTTTTTAGAATCTATTGGTTTCTTTTTCATTATATCCTTGTCAATTGGCTCCAAACCTAAAGCTATTGCTGGGAAAGAGTCTGTTACTAAGTTTATCCATAATAGCTGTATTGCAAGTAGTGGGCTTTCTAAGCCTAATACTAGTCCCATAAATATAGCTACTATTTCTCCTATATTTGTTGCTAGTAGGAAATGTATTGCTTTTTTTATGTTCTCATATATGTGCCTTCCCGTTTTTACTGCCTCTATAATAGTTACAAAGTTATCATCTGCAAGTATCATATCAGAAGCATTTTTTGCTACATCTGTTCCTCCGGTTTCCCATTGCTACTCCTATATCTGCATTTTTTAATGCAGGAGCATCATTTACTCCGGTCTCCTGTCATAGCAACTACATTTCCGTGATTTTTGAAAAGCCTTTACTATCCTTACTTTGTGTTCTGGTGATACTCGTGCAAAAACAGAATAGTTCATTATGTTTTTTTCTAATTCGGTTTGTGATATCTTATCTAGTTCTTCTCCGGTAATAGCTCTATCGCCTAATTTCAATATTCCTAAATCTTTAGCAATCGCTGTTGCTGTAGCTATATGGTCCCCTGTAATCATTACAGTTTTTATTCCAGCAGTTTTACAAGTATTTACCGCTTCTTTTACTCCTTTTCTTGGAGGGTCTATCATTCCAATAAGTCCTACAAATACCAAATTATTTTCTATGTTATTATCTATTTTATTTGGTAAAGTTTCTAAATCCAAGTATGCAACTGCTATTACTCTCAAAGCTTTTTGTGCCATATTACTATTTTTATTTATTATTATCATTCTGTTATTTGCATCCAGACTATTTATTTTTCCATTTACATATACCTTTGTACATTTTTTTAATAATACATCTGGTGCTCCTTTTGTTATTATTCTATATCTATTGTTTATTTTATGTATTGTTGTCATTAGCTTTCGTTCGGAATCAAATGGTATGTCATTTATTCTCTTTTCTACTCTATAAATTTCGTCTTTATTTTCTCCAATTTCTAATGCTGCATTTACTATTGCTGTTTCTGTAGGCTCACCTATAGCAATTAGCTTTCCTTCTTCTGAAGAAATATTACAGTCTGTACACATTGATGCTAATTTTAATATATTTCTTTTATCTTCTAATGCTGTTTTTTGATTTATTCCCCATGTTTCCACTACGCTCATCTTATTTTGTGTTAAAGTTCCAGTTTTATCTGAACATATTACTGTACTACTTCCCAAAGTTTCAACTGCTGGTAATTTTCTTATAATGCTGTTCTTTCTTGCCATTTTAGTAACACCTATTGATAGCATTATTGTTACTATTGCTGGAAGACCCTCTGGTATTGCTGCAACTGCAAGTCCTACAGATGTCATAAACATTTCATTTACTGGTATTTTCTTGAATAAGCCTATTATAAATATTAGAAAACATATTCCTAATGCAGCTAATCCTAATTTTTTTCCAACCTCTCCGTAGTTTCTTTTGCAATGGAGTTTCTGGAGATTCATCTGAAAGTATCATTGTAGCAATTTTACCAACTTTAGTGTCCATCCCTACATTTGTTACTATTGCTTCTGCATGTCCGAGATACAGCTATTGTAGCTCCCCATACCATATTTACTATATCTCCAATTGGTGTATTTTCTTTTAATATTGCTTTTTCATCTTTTAAAACTGGAACTGTTTCCCCTGTTAAAGATGATTCTTCGACTTTTAAGTTGTATGCTTTTATAAGTCTACTGTCTGCTGGAATATAGCTTCCCGCTTCTATTATTATATAATCTCCTGGCACAAGTTCCGTACTTTGCACTGTTTTTACAACACCATTTCTTTTTACTTTTGCCGTTGGTGCAGACATCTTTTTTAAGGCCTCTAACGACTTTTCTGCTTTTGCTTCTTGTACTACACCCATTATTGCATTTACAACTACTATAAGTATTATTATTACTGAATCTAAATAATCATTTTTTCCTTCAACATATGACATGACAGCAGATATAATTGAAGCTACTATAAGAATTATTATCATAAAGTCATTAAATTGTTTAAAAAATTTTATTATTATGCTTTCTTTCTTTTTTTCAGATAATTTGTTTTCTCCATATATTTTTCTTATGTCTTCTATCTGTTCTTCCCTTAATCCTGTATTTAAATCACTTCTTAATTTCTTTAGGACTTCACCTAAAGGCATTGTATACCACATATTTATCTCTCCTTTGTAAACTATTAATAAATTTTATGCATGGACAAGATAAATATTACAAATATTTTGTATAAAGTCCTATTTTTTCTGCTGTACTCCATTGTTATCAATAGTATAGTTATCTTTATAAATCAATTCCGATACTGTAACCAAGTCATACCCTTTTTCCTTTATATTATTTATTATAATATCTAAACTTAATGCAGTATTTTCTGTTCCATTATGCATTAATATAATACTGCCCTTAGCTAGTTTAGGTTCTATTCTTTCCCACATTTGTTCCCCTGTAAGTCCCTTATAGTCTAAAGAGTCTATGTTCCATTGTATCATTGTATGGTTATTATCTTCTGCTGCCTTTATTACTGTATTATTATACTCCCCATATGGTCCTCTATACAGTGTAGTTGGTTTTCCTGTTATTTTATTTATTCTATCCGAACACTTTATTATCTGTTCTACATTTTTCTCATAGTTCAAATTATTTACATGTGCATGTGATTCCGAATGATTTGCAAGTTCATTTCCACTATCACTTATTTTTTTGACTGCATCTGTAAATTTACTTGCCCAATCCCCCACAATAAAGAATGTTGCTTTAACTTGGTTTTTAGATAAAACATCTAAAATTAAATCTATATCTTCTGCATTCCAAGCACAGTTTATTGTGAGTGCTACTTTATTTTCTTCTGTATCCACACTATATATTGGTAACATTTTGCTTGTTCTAGCAGATGTTTGGATAGTATTGCCTATATTGTTTTGTTTAATAGTGGTTGCTATTAAAAATAATACTAGCACTGTACTTAGTGCAATAACAGTTGATACTATTTTATCTTTATTTGTTACATAAAACATAAATAATCCTCCTAATAATAAGTATGCTTATTTTAGGAGGATTATTAAATTTCTATAAAATTTTATCACTTTTTTCTTATCTATTTTTATATTCGTTTATTTTAGCTATTAATTCCGCTTTCTTTGTTGGAGGTATAAAAGCACCTCTAATTGCATATTCATTCATTGCTATTATATCTTTTTCTGTCAAATTGGTATTTTCTAAAACCCATTTATATTCCTCTACTATATTTGTGTTCGATACTGTATCGTTATCTGGATTTATAGTTACTTTAATTCCTTTCCTATACAATTCTTCAATTGGATGTTTTTCTCCTGTTGCCTTTGTTTGTAGGTTACTTATAGGACAAACTTCTAAAGGTATTTCTCTTCTTATTAATTCTGAAACTAAATTGTCGTCTTCTAAGCATCTTACTCCATGCCCAATTCTTTTTGCTCCATATTCTAGTGCTTTTTTTATGCTTTCTGCTCCTGCTGCTTCTCCTGCATGAATTGTAAATGGAATATTGTTGGCTTTAGCTACTTTAAATATATCTTCATAATCAGAAGTCGGATATAAAGCTTCTGCTCCTGCTAAATCCAGCCCGATTACTCCTTTTCTCATATATTTCTTTGATGCTGATACTGTTTTTAAATTGCTTATTGTATTATCTTCTCCTCTCATACAGCATAATAAAAGTCCTCCTTCTATGCCATATTTTTCTTTTGCTTTATTCATTCCTCTTATTGCAGATTCAACTATTTGTTCATACTTCAATCCTTCTTTTATATGTAGACTTGGTGCAAATCTCACTTCTGCATAAATAACATTTTGTTTTGCTAAATCTTCAAACAGTTCATATGTAGCCTGTTCTATGTTTTCTTCATTTTGTAATACTTCTAATGGTAAATCAAATTTTTCTAAATATTCATTTAAATCTCTACAATCTTTTTTCACCATTAAAGCTTTTTGTACTTGTTCTAAAGTAACATCTTTACCTTTTTCTTTTAGCCAATTATATACTGTTCTTGGTCTTAATGAACCATCTAAATGTATGTGCAAAACGGCCTTTGGCATTTCTTTTATTTCTTCTAATTTTTCTTTCATATTCTATTAACTCCTATCAATATATATTATATAACAAAATTCAATGCTTATCAAATATTTTATTTTTTGATTTTTTCTTTTATTTTATTTATTTTTTCTTCTCCTTTGCTTATCCATTCTTTTAAATCAACTTTTGGTTTTATATTTGGGAAAGCTTGTACTAATCTTCTATGTAATACAGATTTTTTCGAAATAATATTTTTTACTTTTTGAGATATTTCTTCTGTATTGTCTTTTACATTTGATGATATTTCTTTTAAGTTTGATACAATCTTACCAGATATAATATTATCAACTACATAGCATATAAATAATATCGCTGATAATATATGCAATGGTATAGCTGGTATTTTGCCTATTAAGTTTAATAGTACTGGGTTTGTAATGTATATAATTAAGCAGCCCATAATTCCAAATGGTATCAAAGTTTCTAAACATATTCTTCCATTTATATTAAATTTCCTTTGGCTATAATCCCACCACCTTGCGTGGAAAATCTTTTCCATAAAGTAACTCGTAAAGTATTCCAAAGTACCACATATTAATATAGAAAATATAAATGTTGCAACTATGTCTTCTTGGTACTTTTTTAATAAAATTGTAATTAGTAATACTCCATAGCCATATATTGGGCAATATGGTCCTATTAAGAATCCCCTATTTATAAATCTTTTTTCGCTTATTAGTTTTAATGTTACCTCCATTATCCACCCCAACACTGCATAGGTAAAGAATAATAGGAAATATATTTCTATCATCCTTAGCATAAAATCCTCCATTTCTATTTTCGGACAGACACAGGACCTGACCCTACATTATTCTCAATAAATATTTTTTTATGTATTATATATTTTCATCATTTTATCGTCTAGTTTATTTACTAATTGCGCACAAGATATTAGCTCTTTAGAAATCTTACTAGAGACTTTTTTAGTTGGCTTATATTTTACTTCGTGTTCTAAATTAGACCAAAAGTCCATCGCCATTGTACATATTTGTATTTCTACTTTAACAGGAAATATTCCCTGTGCTATGTTTACAGGAATCTCTACAATTAAATGATAACTACTGTATCCACTTTTCTTTGGTTTGTTTATATAGTCCTTTTCCTTAATTACATTACAGTTTGGAAAACTTTTTATCATTTCTTTTACTATAAATATATCTTGTTTTAATGGACATGTTATTCTTATACCAGCAACATCATTTATCTTTTCTATCATATCCTGATATGTAAATTCATAATTCTTTTTCTTCATCTTTTTTATTATACTATTTGGTTCTTTTATTCTCGATTTAACTGAATTAATTAAATTATAATTATAAAAATAATTAAATTGTTCTTTCATAATGTTTATTTTTACTTCTAATTCCTTTATTGCAGAAGAGTATATAAACATTAATTTTTCAAACCCTTCATCTTTAACTTTTATATCTTTTTCTTTAAAGATATCTTTATCAAATTTTAACAATTCATTATTAATATCCATTTTCATAAATCCCTTCTTTTTTTGCTAATATTATCATTGAAATATGAAATTTATATTAAATTTTTTATATCGTATATTTCGTTTTCTTTCTTTAGAGCCTTTGCTCTATTTTTATCTGCTTTTAAGTTATCTTTTGCTACAGTCATTAATAATTTAATTCTATTTGTCTGATTAGTTTCACTTGCTCCTGGATCATAATCAACTGCTGCAATATTCGCATTTGGATATTTACCTCTTATTGTTTTTATAACACCTTTTCCTACTACATGGTTTGGAAGACAGGCAAATGGTTGCAAGCAGATTATATTGGGAACATCTTCTTGTATAAATTCTAGCATTTCTGCAGTCAAAAGCCAGCCTTCACCTGTTTGATTTCCGGTAGATAGAATTTCTTCTACTTCATCTTCTAATTTATTAATGTTGCAAGGTTTTATATATTCTTTTTTAGAATTCCTTAGTGCTTTATAATAATCTTTTTCTATTACATCAACAAAATTTAATGCTAGTTCACATACATCAGATTTTATCTTTGATGTTTTTAGTAATTTAGTTCTAATAGGAGTATTTTTTAGTACATATTTAACAAATCCCATAAGTTCAGGCATTACTACTTCTGCTCCTTCTTTTTCTAAGAGTTCCTCTGTGTAATTGTTTCCAAATGGATGATATTTAATTAAAATCTCTCCTACTATTCCTACTTTTGGCTTTTTAATACTTGTGTCTAATTTTATTTTTTCAAAATCTTCTACAATATTATAAATGCTTTTATTAAATTCCTTTGCAGTTGCTTTGCAAGTTAATTCTTTACATCTATTTAGCCATTTTTCGTATAATTTATTTGTTTCTCCTTTGTTTACTTCATAAGCTCTATTTTTGTGTAATACAGTTTGAAGTAAATCTCCATATATTGCTGCTTTTACAAGTTTTTTTAGTAGTGGAAGTGTTATTTTAAATCCAGGATTCTTCTCTAGGCCAGCAAAACTAAATGATATTACAGGAACATTTTCAAATCCAGCATCTTTTAAGGCTTTTCTTATAAATCCTATATAATTTGTTGCTCTACAACCTCCACCTGTTTGTGAAATCATAAGTGCTGTTTTATTAGTGTCATACTCTCCAGATTTCAAAGCTTCTATCATTTGTCCTGTTGTAAGTATTGATGGATAACATGCATCATTATTTACATATTTTAATCCAGTTTCTACAGTATTCATTGTACATTCTCTAAGTACTTTAACATTGTACCCCTCAGAATTTAATGCCGCTTCGAAAAGTTCAAAATGTATAGGCGCCATTTGTGGTATTAAAATTGTATAATCTTTTTTCATTTCTTTTGTAAATTGTTTCTTTTCTATTTGATAGATTCCTGTATGTTTTTCTTCTATATTGCATCTATTATTCATACTTGCTATTAAGGAACGTATTCTTATTCTTATAGCTCCCAAATTGTTTATTTCGTCTATTTTTATTAATGTGTACATTTTGTTGTAGCTTTCAAGAATTTCTTGTGCCTGGTCTGTTGTAACAGCATCAACTCCACATCCAAAAGAGTTTAATTGTACAAGTTGTAAATAGTCTGTTTTTCCTACAAAATCTGCTGCTCTATATAATCTAGAATGGAACATCCATTGGTCTACTACTCTTATTGGTCTTTTTACTTCTCCCAAGTGTGCTATGCTGTCTTCTGTAAGAACTGCTAGTCCTAAACTTGTAATCATTTTATCTATACCATGGTTTACCTCTGTATCTAAGTGATATGGTCTTCCTGCAAGGACGATTCCTTTTAAATTATTATGTTTTAAGTATTCTAATGTCTCTTCTCCTTTTTTCTTTATGTCTTCTCTAAATTTTTGGTATTCTTTTTCAGCTTCTTTAATTGCTTCTTTTAATTCTTTTTTTGTGAAATTATATTTTTTTAATTCTTCTATTTCTAAAAATCTTTCCTCTAGTCCTTTTTTATCAAATGGTAAAAATGGGTTTATAAATTGTATATCCTTGTCTTTAAGATCTTCCATATTATTCTTTAAGTTTTCAGAATATGAAATTACAATAGGACAATTATAATCGTTGTTTGCATTTTTGTCTTCTTTTCTAGAATGCATTATGCAAGGATAAAATATTGTTTTTATTCCTTGTTCTAAAAGGCTTACTATGTGCCCATGAGAAAGCTTTGCTGGATAACAAACAGATTCAGATGGTATACTTTCCATTCCTTTTTCATAAGTTTTTCTATTTGTCTTTTCGGATAGAACTACTCTAAATCCTAATTTTGTAAATAGAGTAAACCAATATGGATAATCCTCATACATATTCAGTACTCTTGGAATTCCTATTTCTCCTCTTTTAGCCTCTTCTTTTTTTAATGGTTTATAACCAAATAATCTATTATATTTATATGCATACAAATTAGGAATTTCTTTTCTGCCTTTTTCAAGTCCTGCTCCCTTTTCGCAACGGTTTCCTGATATGAACCTTTTCCCATTAGAAAATTGGTTTATTGTAAGTAAGCACTGATTTTCACAACCTTTGCATCTAGTATGCATTACATTTATTTTTAACTGTTCTATTTCATCACTTTTTGATATTGATGATTTATATGAATTATTATTGTTCTTCATATATTTTTCTTTTGCAATTAAGGCTACTCCATAAGCCCCCATAAGCCCAGCTATGTCTGGTCTTACAACATTTTTTCCAACAATTAATTCAAATGCTCTTAAAACAGCATCATTATAGAAAGTTCCTCCTTGAACTACAATGTTATCTCCTAAAGTACTTACATCTCTTATTTTCATAACCTTTTGTATTGCATTTTTTATAATTGAATATGAAAGTCCTGCAGATATATCTCCCACAGAATAACCTTCTTTTTGGGCTTGTTTTATTTTTGAATTCATAAATACTGTACATCTTGAGCCTAAATCTACTGGTTTTCTAGAGTTAATCGCTTCTCTTACGAATTCATCCATACTTAAATTTAAGCTTTTTGCAAATGTTTCTAAGAAAGAGCCACAACCTGATGAGCAGGCTTCGTTTAGCATTATATTATCAATTGCTCCATTTCTTATTTTTATGTATTTCATATCTTGTCCACCTATGTCTACAATGCTTGTTGCATTTGGCATAAATGTTTTAGCTGCTGTATAATGAGCAATTGTTTCTATTTCTCCAATTTCCATATTTAATGCTGTTTGAATTAATTTTTCTCCATACCCTGTAACTCCACTATATGCTATATATGCTCCTTCAGGAATTTTTGTATATAATTTTTTAAGCATATTTATAACACTTTCTAATGGTTTTCCTTCATTATTTTTATATGCAGAATATAAAAGTGTTCCGTTTTCATCTATTAACACTAATTTACTTGTAGTAGATCCAGCATCAACTCCTAAAAAACATTTACCCTTATGCTTTTTTAAGTCTTCTCTTTTTATTTTATCTTTCCCGTGTCTCTTCTGAAATTCTCTATATTCTTCTTGAATTGTAAACAAAGGTTTTAAGTGATCTTCTGTATTGTCTTTATAGCTTTTTAATAATTCTAGTTTTCCCTTTAATTTTTCTATTGATATTGGATTATAAACAACTGATTCTAAAGCTGCACCTTTTGCAACCAAAAGATGAGCTTCTTTTGGAAATATAATTTCCTCATCTTTCAGATTTAATGTTTTAATAAACTGATTTCTTAATTCAGATAAATAACTTAGTGGTCCTCCTAGAAATGCTACATTTCCTTTTATAGGTCTTCCACATGCAAGTCCACTTATTGTTTGGTTTACTACGGCTTGGAAAATAGAAGCGGCAATATCTTCTTTAGCAGCTCCTTCATTTAAAAGTGGTTGTACATCTGTTTTTGCAAAAACTCCGCATCTCGATGCTATTGGATATATTGTTTTATGCTCTTTTGCAAGCTCATTTAGTCCTATTGTATCAGTGTTTAAAAGACTCGCCATTTGATCTAAAAATGCTCCTGTTCCACCGTGCACAAGTTCCATTCATTCTTTGTTCTATAGAGCTATCAAAATATATTATTTTAGCATCTTCTCCACCTAGTTCTATTGCTACATCTGTTCTTGGTATATACCTTTCTATTGATCTTTTACATGCAACAACTTCTTGTATAAATGGCATTCCTAAAAACTCTGATACAGAAAGTGCTCCAGATCCTGTAAGTGCAATTTTCATTTCTTCATTTGGATATTTTTCTATAATCTTATTCATACATTCATAAATAGTTTTTCTTGTATCAGAAAAGTGCCTTTGATATGAAGTATAAATTGTATTTAATTTTTCGTTCATTACTACTATTTTTACTGTTGTTGACCCAACATCTAATCCTATATGTATCATTTTTTCGCCTTCTTTTATTGTTTTATTTTAATATTTAAATTTATAATAATATGGTTGTATATCTTTATAAATAGAGTCCATATAAATAAGCTCTCCGGTTTTCTGCCTTTAATTTTAGATTTGGAAATGTTCTTAGCATCTTCTTATCTGAAAAGACTTTGTTTTCAATTTCTAAAATTCTTCCAAGTTCTTCTTTTCTCTTGTATTCACTAATATATTTGCTTTTATTTACTACATTTAAGTCATATGTATAAACAGTTCTTGCAAAAAATAGTTTCAAGGCAAGTGCAGTTAATATTCCATCTATTGCCAAAATAACAGTTCCTGCTATTACCAAAGCTTTTAAATATTTTATTGGAACTTTCTGTTTTACTTTGTCTATTAGTTTATCTACAATTATATTAAAATGTCTTATTAAATATATTGCGAGCAAGCCCCAAAATAGTGAGAAAGTAAAGCATATTCTTCCATTTATATTAAGGAATTTATCTGAATAATCCCACCAATTCACTTTAAATATTAGTTCTCCAAAATAACTTATTAAGTATTCAACTATAGAGCCTACTAAAAATCCTCCAAAGAACAAAGTATAATTATTTTTCTTAAAGCATTGTAATCCTAATATCATTACAACTGCTCCTAATCCATATATTGGACAAAAAGGTCCATATAAAAAGCCTTTTCTACTTTCTAAAACTCCTTTTGTTAGAATTCCAAATGCTGTTTCTATAAAATATCCTGCTATGCTATATATTATAAAATATGTTAGTATTCTCCATATGCTAATTCCTGCTATTTTTAATGTTTGTTTTTTCTTATTCATCTTTTTCACCTTTATTATTAGATTTTATACACTGTAATTTGCTTAATTGATGTTGGATTTGTAGGGGCGTATTGCATACGCCCCAAAAAGAATTCGTTATAAATATTGTAGGGGTTGCCGCCTTGGTGACCCAAAGGCATCGTAGAAATCACCATAAATGTAGGGGCAGGACCTGTGTCTGCCCGAATAATGTTATTAGGTATATTTAAACAAATCCTTTTGGGTGAATTCAGGACAGTCCCCAAACTCCCCAGGTTTGGGGATTTTAAGGGACAGTCCCTAGAATTCCCCCTCACGCAAATTACATTTTTATCGGTAATGTTATTGTAAATATAGTTCCTTTATTTAATTCACTCTTTACATTTATTGAGCCATTCGATAATTCTATTATTCTTTTTACAATTGCAAGGCCTAGTCCTACACCTTTCCCTGAATGTGTTTTGTCTATTTGATAAAATCTATCGAATATTTTTTCACATTCTTCTTTGCTTATTCCTTGTCCATTATCTTTTATTTCAGTAATTATTTTGTTTTCTTCTGTTTTCATTTTTATATCTATTTGTCCATTTTGCTTAGAATATTTTATTGAATTTTCTATTATATTCATCCAAACTTGAAACAATAAGTCTCTTTCTCCAAATATTTTATCTTCCTTTAATGATACATTAAATTTTATATTTTTTTCTTTCCACTTTGGCTCAAGCACACTTATTGTTCTTCTTATTTGTTCTGCTACGCATATTTCTTCTGTATTTTCTAGTCTTTCTTGGTTTTCTAATTTTGCAAGCTTTAACATATTTGTAGATAAATATAGCAGTCTGTCTGCTTCTTCTTTTATTATTGCAGAATATTCTTTTCTTTCTTCCTTTGATAAATCATCTTCTTCTAAAAGCTTTGCAAATCCTTGTATAGAGCTTATTGGTGTTTTTATTTCATGTGACACATTATTTATAAAATCTTTTTGTAAACATTCTATACTATTTAATTCTCTTACCATTTTATTGAAATTATGAGTTAATTCTCCAAGTTCATCATTTCTATCTGTTTGTAATTGTACTGTAAAATCTCCTGCTGCAACTTTTTTTGTGGCTTCTGTAATTTTCGCTACAGGGTTAAGTGTCTTTCTTGTTACATATGCAATTAGTCCTATTGTAGTAATAATTATACTTGTAATAACTAATCTAATACTTTTACCAGACATTCCTAAAAGCTCTTTTACTTCACTTTTCTGTTTTATACTTATTTCGACTAATTCCATTTTTATAGATTTATGTACAAACAAATAAAAAAGTAATATTGTTACTGCAATTACAATTAAAATATATATTATAGATGTTGTTATAACTTTTCTTTGTATTGAATTTCTTTTTCCAAAAATCTTTTCAAATATCTTTTTTAGCATACTAATTATCCTTTTTTATTATTGCTTTGTAACCTATCCCACGTATTGTTACTATTTCAAATTCTTTTACATCATTTAATTTTTCTCTAATTCTTTTTATATGAACATCAACTGTTCTAAAGTCAGATTCACTATCTAGCCCCCAAATTTCTTCTATTAACTCTTGTCTTGTAAATATTGTATCTGGTGTACTTAATAACTTATATAATAGCTG
>OIZL01001310.1_pt1 | contig 13858 bp, 13 predicted proteins | sample 1588541 | NCBI WGS metagenome assembly OIZL01 (sample SAMN03283285) | human gut metagenome | biome: human-associated habitat; material: feces | host: Homo sapiens | place: Peru | collected 2012 | reverse complement strand
GAACACAGCAAACAGTTCACGGAGTATGGACTTATGTAGAACCACAAAACTTAACCCCTACTTGGGTACATTTTGATAAAAGATTTGGGAGACCAGCCTGTGGAACAGCAGGATATCCGTTAATAAAAAGAGGGAGTATAAGTACGTATGTGCTAATAGCACAAGATGATTTAAATACATTAGGGTTTAGAACTGGTGGATTAGATCGGAATATTTGGAGGCAGAACTGAAGAAGCAGTAAGAAATTATCAAAGGAGCAGAGGGCTACCCGTAGATGGAATAGTAGGTTGCAATACATGGAGATCACTTCAAGAAGACGTAGTAGGAACAGGAAGAACTAGTACAACAATAGACTAAAAAATGTCAAATTGGGGCGTATTGCATACGCCCCAAATATCTTGTATACTAGTAAATTTATCATTCACTAGTATATAAAAAATGCTATAATCGCTATTGCCTTTAAGATTTCCTCATTTTATTCTGAAACTCAAATCGGCGAGAACTAAGGGCAACTAAAGCCGCTTTGTTCCTTTTCTATTTTATTAATTTACTTTCAAATTCTTCCCAAGATTTACTAAATTCGTGGTCAGCAAATGCTTCTTTTAATCCATTTACCTGCTTTAATTTAATAATTTCATCCAATTCCATACCAAGGTGTAATGAAATAGTAGAATCATCCCAACCACTTTTAGTTAATTCCATTACAATTTTTCCCATATCTAAAATTTGGTGGGTTCCTCTAGCCCTATTGTGACGAATAGTGCTTGCAATACGGTCATCCAAATTTTTGTTAATTGTAACAATAGGTATTTGCTTTAGATGGAAATATTCCTTAGCACACCTATATCTATGAAATCCATCTACTATAATATATAAATCTTTATCTTTATCATAATAAGTTACAATAGGCTGAGTGTAACCATCTTCTTCAATTGAATGCTTTAGTAACTTCATCTCAGGTGGAGCGACCTTGTTAGGGTTATAGTCATTTGCAACCACTTTATCTATATCCACCATTTTTACATCTAAAACAGGAAAGGTAATCTCTTTACTCATTTGCACCACTCCTGATTCTTACAAAATTTTTATAGTAGTTATTGCCAGAAACTAGAAAACCACAAGTTTCATAAACATTTAAATATGCTTTAGTAACTATACTATCTTTTATATTTATTTTTGCTGTTATATATTGAAAAAGTTCAATAAGAAAATCATCATTAATAGAATAAACATTTTTTATTACATCAGAAACAATTGAAACAAAAGCTACAGGTGTATCATTATCAAAAAGGATATACCAATCTTTTTTATTATCATCATATATTCTATCATTAGTTTTGTTTTCTACAATCCTGGAACCAAAAAATTTTCCCATTACACTATAAAAACTTTTTGATTTATTTGTCATTTTTAAAATCATTTATTAACTACCTCCTGTTGTATAAATTTATTTAAATCTGGATCAGAAGTTATGGTGTTGGCATTTAATAGATTATCCCATTTATGTGCAAGCTCTCTTAACTCTGCCTCTTCTGTCTTTGTTTGAGAGAAGGATAATCTCTTTAAATAGAAATCATTTTTTTCAATGGCTCTAGCAATTCTACGCCAAGATATTACTTTTTTGCGATTTTCCAATTCCTTAGAGCACTCATCAGGTATCTTGTCAAAATCTATATGATACTTTTTTCTATGCCAAATCATGAATTTTTTTATTTTTCTATAATAATTCATCATTAAGTCTCTATTATATATACCAATACTTTCTAGCAAAAAAACTGTGTATTGTTGCCAAGTCATAAAACTAGGTTTAGAAGTTTTTAAATCACCTAAGGCAGAAGTTCTACAATAGATGTTTCCAAAATTAACTCCATTAACTCTATTTAAAACCTTAGTCCAAGTTTGATATTCTAAAGCCTTAAATTGGTCAAGCCCTTTTCTCTGATCATCGCCATAAGGCTGACACACTCTTTGCTCTGGCAAAGGAACACCATTTTTATACATTAAGTCATATACCTTGTTGTAAGTTAAATCCAACTTACTAACAGCACCCCAAATATCTTCTACGCGGAAATCATATATAGGATAAAAATTATATACGTCTAACACTTGCTTAGAATATTTAACTCTAGTTGTCCAATTGTAATCCTTAAAGGTTTCTTTGTGTTTTTGAAAAGTAAGTGTACGAAAACGATTTAAACTCTCATCTGTTCTAATTCCTATACCGCAAGCAACTAGTCCACCATATTTTTTTTGATACCAAGACGCAAACTGAATGATAAATTCTTCAAATTCTTCTCCTTTTCTAAACCAATCAAAAGGACAATTATGAATATTAATACTGTCTTTTGGCATTTCTCTAATCCAGAGGTCTTTACTTTCTTCTTCCCAGCAAATCCACTTTGGTTGCAATACAGAAATAGCATTTCTTAAAGCAAGAGGAAGTGCAATGTGGTAAAAATCGCGTATTTGTGAAAGCTGTTTTAATTCATATAAATGATTTATTGTTGCTTGATATTGCCCTTCTAAGTCAATATATAAAACATCAAATTTTTTGTTTAAACGTTTTGCAACAATGTTTGCTAATTGAACCATTACAGAGCTGTCTTTTCCAGCACTGAGACTAAAATAAACATTGTCAAAATTATTAAAAATGATTTCAAGACGCTCAAATGCTGCATCTAAAACATTTTTTTCTAAATATACTTTAGGCATAGGTAAAATTAAACTTCCTTTCTTTACCTATGATTATAATTTAATCTACAAATCACGTCAAGAAAAACTTTAATTCACAAAAAATTCCAGAGAATATATTGAAATTATAAAGACTGAATGGAACAAATGGGTCTGTCCCCATTTGTTCCATTCAGTCGCTTGCTAAAAAAGTAGAAGCAACATAAAAGTTGTATTTATAAAAAAATTGTGATACAATATGAAAAAATTAAAGAGGTGCATATAGTTATGAAAGTTATATTATTACAAGATATTAAAAATGTTGGTAAAAAAGATGAAATTATTAATGCAAATGATGGATATGCAAGAAATTTTTTGTTCCCTAAAAATCTAGCACTAGAAGCTACGAAAGATAATCTTTTGAAGCTACAAGCAAAAAAAGCTTCACAAGCACATAAAAAGAATTTAGAAATAGAAGAGTTTAAAAAGCAAGCAGAAAAAATTAATAATATAACATTAACATTAAATGTAAAAGCAGGAGAAAATGGAAAAATATTTGGAGGAATAACTGCAAAAGAAATTTCACAAGAACTAAAAAATAAGCAAAATATAGACATAGATAAAAAGAAGATAGTATTAAAAGAAACAATAAAAAATATAGGAAGATTTTCTGTAGATGTTAAATTTGGAGAAGGAATAAACGCAAAATTAACGTTAAATATTGTAGCAGAATAATAAACAAATTCCGATTTATAAAAAAGATAGGAGATAAATAAAATGGACCTAGGAAAAGTACCACCACATGATATAGAAGCAGAACAAGCAGTAATAGGAAGTATGCTTACAGACAAAGACGCTGTAGTGGAAGCAATAGAAGTATTAAAAGAAGATGATTTTTATAGGCAAGATAATAAATTGATTTATGAAGCAATAGTAAACCTATATAATAGAGCAGAACCGATAGATATAATAACAGTAAAAGCAGAGTTGGTTTTTTTGGGAAAGTTTGAACAAATTGGTGGATTAGAATATTTAGCGATGTTACCAGATAGAGTTCCTACAACTGCAAATGTAGATAAATATATAAGAATAGTAGAAGAAAAATCTATTTTAAGAAGACTAATAAAAGCATCAAATGAACTAATAGACTTAGGATATGCAGAGACTGAAGATCTAGACACAATAATGGACCAAGCAGAGAAAAAAATATTTGAAATAGCACAGGGAAAAAATCAAAAGGGCTATTCCGCTTTAAAAGATATATTAGTAGAAAGTTTTGCGGAAATAGAAAAACTGTATAATCAAAAAGAACCAATAACAGGAATTCCAACAGGCTTTGCAGATTTAGATTATAAAACAGCACGGACTTCATAACTCCGATTTAGTATTAGTTGCTGCAAGGCCAGCAATGGGTAAATCTGCATTTGCACTAAATATTGCGACAAATGCAGCAGTACAAGCAAAAGTACCAGTTGTTATATTTAATCTAGAAATGTCAAAAAGCCAGCTAGTAAGTAGAATATTGTGTAGTGAAGCAATGGTAGATAGCAACAAAGTAAGAACAGGAAAAATAGAAGAAGATGACTGGGTAAAGCTTGCAACAGCACTTGGGCCTTTGTCAGAAGCTCCTATATATATAGATGATACACCGGGAATAACTGTAACAGAAATAAGAGCAAAATGTAGAAAATTAAAATTAGAAAAAAATATAGGGTTAATAGTAATAGATTATTTGCAATTAATTCAAGGGACAGGAAAAAGAAATGCTAGTCGTGAGCAAGAAATTTCTGAAATAAGTAGATCTTTAAAAATACTTGCAAAAGAATTAGATGTTCCAGTAATAGCATTATCACAGTTATCAAGAGCAGCAGAACAAAGAGCTGATCATAGACCAATGCTTTCAGACCTTCGTGAATCTGGTGCAATTGAGCAAGATGCAGATATAGTAATGTTTTTATATAGAGACGACTATTATAACCCAGATTCAGAAAAGAAAAATATAGCAGAAGTAATAATGGCAAAACATAGAGCAGGTTCAACAGGAACAGTAGAGCTATTATGGCTTGGTAATTATACCAAATTTGTAAATATAGAAAGATATAGGGATGAATAAAACAAAGAGGAGGTTCCAACATTAAAAATGCGGGCAACCTCCTTAATTCAAATATTAAATAATTAGGAGACCAAATATGAAAAGTGAAATTTTGCAAACAATAAAAAAATATAACTTAATAGAAAATGGAGATAGTATTGTAGTAGGGGTATCTGGGGGACCAGATTCAATATGCTTGCTACATGTACTAAATGATCTAAAAAACGAATTGAATTTTAAAATATATGTAGCTCATATAAACCATATGATAAGAAAAGAGGCAGATGAAGAAACAGAGTATGTAAAAAAATTCTGCAAAAACATAGGGGTAGAATGTTTTGCAAAGAAAATAGATGTAATAGAAATTGCAAAAGAATTAAAGATGGGAACGGAAGAAGCAGGAAGAAAAATTAGGTATGATTTCTTTGAAGAGGTATTAAAAAACACAAATTCAAATAAAATTGCAACAGCGCATAATAATAATGATAAAGTAGAAACTATAATAATGAATATTTTAAGAGGAAGCGGAATTGTTGGACTAAAAGGATTGGATCCAATAAGAGAAAATAAATTTATAAAACCGTTAATAGAAGTATCAAGGGAAGAAATAGAGGATTATTGTGAAGAAAATAAATTGGAGCCAAGAATAGATAAGTCAAATAATGAAAACATTTATACAAGAAACAAAGTTAGGAACTCAGTTATTCCGTATATAAAAAAAGAATTTAATCCTAATATATTAAAAACAATAAACAGACTATCAGAAGTTGCAACAGAAGAAAATGAATATTTAGATAAAATTACAATACAAACATTTGACGAAATAAATATAGGAAAGATATCAGAGAGCGATCTAGAAAAGAATAAAGAAGAAAAAACAATTTCACTAGACTTGAGAAAATTCAATAATCTAGAATTAGTAATAAAAAGAAGGTTAATACTATATACTATTAATGAACTTTTATATTCTACAGAAGGAATAGAAAAAGTAAATATAGATGATATTATAAAGATGTGTAGTAAAAATATAGGAAACAAATATTTAATGCCAACCAAAAAAATCAAAATTTTAGTAAAAAAAGGAAAAATTTTTTTTATGGCTGTGAATTAAACTTCCGTAAGAAAAACGTTGATACATAAGGGATTGAAGAAAAAAACTTTATAAAAAACTATTGTATTTAAAAAAACAATATGTTATATTTCTTACATAAAATGAGGAGTATACCTCAATCGATAAAGGAGATTCAAAATGAAAAAAAGTCTAAAAACATTAGCCATGTGGTTAATAATAAGTATAATATTTATAATACTTATATCTTCAATACTTGACAATAAGGAAAATAAAATGTCATATTCAGAATTATTGACAGCACTTCAAAATGGAACAATAGAAAGTATAGAATTAGAAGTAGATAAAGGAATGATAAAAACAGAGGAGACAGGTAAAGGATATGTAAAATTAAAAAACAACAACAAAATAGAAAAGCAAGTAGACATTCCAAATGTAGAAAGTTTTATGAGTACAGTAAGTAAATATTTAGAAGAAGGAACAGTAGAGTTAAGTCAAAAAACAGAATCAATTTTAATAACTATATTGAATCTACTTGCACCAATAGGAATTCTAATTATATTCTTTGTTTTTATGTTTTTATTTATGGGAACATCTCAAGGTGGGGCTGGAAATAAAACAATGTCTTTTGGAAAAAGCAGAGCTAGAATGATGGGAACAGCAGAAAAGACAAGGGTAACATTTGAGGATGTAGCAGGAGTAGATGAAGAAAAAGAGGAACTAGAAGAAATAGTAGAATTCTTAAAATCACCTAAAAAATTCACAGATATGGGAGCAAGAATTCCAAAAGGAGTTTTATTAGTGGGTCAACCAGGTACAGGTAAAACTTTACTTGCAAAAGCAGTAGCAGGAGAAGCGGGAGTTCCATTCTTTATAATAAGTGGTTCTGATTTCGTAGAAATGTTCGTAGGTGTTGGTGCATCTAGAGTTAGAGACTTATTTGAACAAGCAAAAAAGAATGCCCCATGTATAATATTTATAGATGAAATAGATGCAGTAGGACGTCAAAGAGGAGCAGGCCTTGGTGGAGGACATGATGAAAGAGAACAAACATTAAATCAATTATTAGTCGAAATGGATGGATTTGGAACTAACGAAGGTGTAATAGTGCTTGCTGCAACAAATAGACCAGATGTATTAGATAAAGCGTTATTAAGACCAGGAAGATTTGATAGACAAATAGTAGTATCATCACCAGATGTAAAAGCTAGAGAACAAATATTAGAAGTGCATAGCAGAAAGAAAAAAATAAGCGATGATGTAGACTTAAAGGTAATTGCAAAAAATACAGCAGGCTTTGCGGGTGCAGACTTAGAAAATGTACTAAATGAAGCAGCACTACTTGCTGCAAGAAGAAATAAAAAAGAAATTGGGATGGCAGAAATAGAAGATGCAATGGTAAAAGTTACAATGGGACCAGAGAAAAAGAGCAGAGTAAGAAGTGAAAAAGAGAATAAATTAGTTGCCTTCCATGAAGCAGGGCATGCAGTTGTAAGTAGATTTCTACCAACACAAGATACAGTACATCAAATCTCAATAGTACCTCGTGGTATGGCTGGTGGTTATACAATGTATAAGCCAGATGAAGATAAAAACTTTATGTCAAAAACAGAAATGGAAGAAAGCATTATATCTCTATTAGGAGGAAGAGTTGCTGAAAGCTTAGTTCTAAATGATGTTTCAACAGGCGCAAGCAATGATATAGAAAGAGCTTCTAAAATTGCAAGAGACATGGTAACAAAATATGGAATGAGTGAAAGAATAGGAACAATTACATTCGGATCAGGACAAGAAGAAGTATTTTTAGGTAGAGATTTAGCTCAAGCTAAAAATTATAGTGAAGAAACAGCAGGATTAATAGACGAAGAAGTTAAAAGAATTATAGATAAGGCATATAATACAGCAAGAGAGATTTTAAGTAATAATATGGATAAATTGACAGCAGTAGCAACTAAACTATTAGAAAAAGAAAAGATTGATGGAGAAGAATTTGCTGCTATATTTGAAAACTAATTAAAACTCCCCTTTTTATAGTAAAATAAAGGGGAGTTATTTTTTTATTTACAAGTGTTGACATAAAATGAAAAAAGTGGTACAATTAATATAGTCGAAAAGATTTGGCATGCGAAAATAAGTAGCAATTTGAGAACCAAATAAATTATTTATAAGGAGGTTGATATTATGAGTCAAACATTAAAATCTAGAATTGCAGTAATAATATTAATGACGTTACTATTATCTTTAATAAGTACAATATGTTGCGCAGCAGAGGCAACAGAAACAATCAAAGCAAAATACAACACAAAAATTTATTTTGAAGGGGATACACACCAATTCCATAGTGGAAGATTAGCAAACAAAGTAAGAAAGTCATATAAAGATGGAAAATTAGGTTGTGGTATAGTAAGCATCATAGTTAAAAATAAAGACTATGGAGTTTATGTAACTGGTGAAGGATGGATTTCAGAAAGCCAAATAAGAACAGCAGAAAAATACATAACATTAAAATTTGATAAAATAGAAAATGGATTAAATTCAAGCTTAACAATTAATGGTGAATTCGTAAATGTAGTAAGTGATAATTCAGGAATTGTTAAATTTGAAAATGGAGTATTAACAGCAGGAGCAAATGGTACAACAACAGTTAAAATTACAACTAAAGAAGGAAAAGAAATAGAAGCTTTAGCAACAGTATGTGATGGAAATATGGAATTAAATATTCCAGAAAAATCAGCTTCATTAGATGGAAATATAACAGCAGATATTGCAGACAAAAAATTAAATATTACAGCTGATGGAGATGCAAAAGCTGCATTAAAAATTGAAAATGGTTCAATTGGAATAGAAGCTGAAGGAAATGGTAATGTTACAGCAGCAGTAGAAGGTAAAGAAATTCTAGATGTAAATGGTCATGTTGATGGCAGTGCTACAGTAAGTAGAGAAGGACTTTCAGCAGAAGCAAAAGCAAATCAAACAATGACAATCTTACAAAGATTATCAATTCAATTAAATGAAAGAGCAAATGCATATGTTGACAAAGAAAAAGCTGGAGCAAGTGCAGGAGCAGATGCTTCAGTAAATGATAAACAAGTAGCTTCAGCAGATGCTGGAATAGAGTATAAATACGGAGAAACAGACCCAACAGCAGACTTAAATGTAAAATTATTAGAAAAAGATGTAGTTAATGTTGAAGACAAAACAGTTCCAGTAATTAGTTCTTTAAAAGCTTTATTAGCAAAAATTAAATAGTATATACAATTTGACTAAAATACCAGTTTGAATTACATTCAAACTGGTATTTCTTTTTATATTAGGAAATTTTCATTTTACTAGGAATTTTAAATTGACAAGAAAGAAAAAAATAGCTTAAGCTGTCTTTTGTTCTGTAATATAAAATTCTACAATTGTTAACCAAATTTGAGATTTTAACATTGTAGCAAGAAAACTTAAATTGGGCAATAACAAATAAAAAAGTTGAAAAATTTTCTTATTTGTTAAAAAATATTGATTTTATTTTAATAAATGTATATACTATTAATGCTACAATTATAAACAAAGGAGAAAAAAATGAAAAAAATCAGCATAATAATTATATGTTCAATATTATTTATAAATATATTAACTATGAATGTAAATGCAGCAGATGAAGTATGCAAGGCTAGCATATCATCAGATAAAACGGAATTAGGAAAAGGTGATATAGTTACTATAAATGTGTTAATTTCTAATATTACAAATACAGCAGGAATAGGACAATTTAGTGGAATACTAGAATATTCGGATGATGTATTTGAGTTAGTTACAGAGGAAGATGAAAGTATTAAGGTTGACTATCCAGAGTTTGCAAACTATTCTATACTGTATAGTGGAAGACAAGATTCAGATACTACAATAGAAAATCCTTGGAATATGATTCTTGTAAAACAAGGAACTCAAAATGGCTTTGTGGCAAGTGCAGACACAAAGTTCTCAGATGATGTAAAACCAGTAAAACAAGGTGAGTCACAAACAGTTGGAAAAATAAAACTAAAAGTAAAAGATAATGCTACCGCTACTACAACTAAAATTACTTTAACTGAAATGGTGGCTTTTGAATTAGAAAACTCGAGTAGCTCTTCTGGAAATGAAGAATTAACAGGAAATAAGATGTCAGATGTAACATTAAATTTAACTATTAAAGAAACATCAGCAAATACAGAAAAACCTAGTAATTTAAATGGAAATAATACAAATGAAAAAAATAACAATGGGAATACCTCGACAGGAAATCAGAATAATATTCAAAGTCCAAAACAAGACGATAATAAAGCTAAAAGCAATGTGCCTTATACAGGAATTGAAGATATAATACCAATATTGCTAATAGTGTTAGTAATATCAATATCATCATATGTTGCATATAGAAAGTATAAAGATATATAAACAAGAGCTAGCACGATTTGTGCTAGCTTTTTATAAATTGTTTTAATACATTAATTAATTGAATCTTTTCAACTTCTTGGACTTTTCTTGATAAACTATCAGGCGTCTCATCATTAGAAAGTTTGAATTTAGTTTGAGAAATAATATTACCTTCATCATAATTATTATTAACAAAATGAACAGTAGGCCCACTAAATTTTTCTTTAGCTTCTATAACAGCTTTGTGAACATTCATCCCATACATTCCTTTACCACCGAATTTAGGTAAAAGTGAAGGATGAGTATTTATTATAGTATATTTACTTATTAATCTATTCCCAATTAGTTTTAAATAGCCAGCAAGAACTATTAAATCAACAGTATAATTATCTAAAACACTTTCTAATTCTATGTCAATTTCTTCTTTACTTTTTCCAGTAATAATGTAAGTTGGTATATTGTTCATTTTAGCTCTTTCAAGGGCATATGCGTTTGAATTATTAGAAACAACCAAATTGATTTGAGCTTTTAAATCTCCGATTATTTATACTATCAATAATTGCTTGTAAAGTAGAACCATTTCCGAGAAGCAAAAACAACTAAATTATACATAAAAACACGACCTTTCAAAATACAATAGAATTATAACATTATAAAGGAAAAAAGACAAATCACACATATCACATCAATTAAACAAAAAAAATGTCAAATTTTAAAAAACTATATACAATTTTAAAATTTACAATTATAATAAATCTATGTTAAAAATTATAATGGAGGAACTTTTAATGTTTGATAATGTAAAAGAGGAATGTGGAGTATTTGGAGTATACTCAAAAAAACCTGAAAAGTTGGCATACATTACTTGCATAGGATTATCTGGTCTTCAACATAGAGGAGAGGAAAGCTGTGGGATAGCAGTAAATACAGATGGGGTAATATCTTATCATAAAGAACCAGGTTTAGTTTCAGAGGTTTTTACAAATGACGTGTTAGATAATTTACCAGCAGGGAATATGTCAATAGGACATGTTAGATACTCAACAACAGGAGCTGCAAAAAAAGAAAATGCTCAACCAATAGTTATAAGACATAAAAAAGGAAATTTAGCAGTAGCACATAATGGAAACATTACAAATGCTATTGAATTAAAACAAGAATTAGAGGATAATGGAGCAATATTTACAACAACAAGTGACACAGAAGTTATTTGCCATATTATAGTTAGAGAAAGACTAAAAGCAAAATCAACAGAAGAAGCAATTGCAAACACAATGAAAGTTTTAAAGGGGTCATATTCACTAGTAATAATGTCGCCACAGAAACTAATAGCTTGTAGAGATCCACAAGGATTTAGACCATTATGTATGGGAAAATTAGGTGAAGATATTGTTTTTGCATCAGAAAGTTGTGCATTAGATATATGTGGAGCAGAATTTATAAGAGATGTAAAACCAGGGGAGATAATAGTAGTACAAGATGGTAATATAAAATCAATTGAATACAAAGAAAATGCACCAAAAGGAATGTGCATATTTGAATATATATATTTCGCAAGACCGGACTCTATTTTAGAAGGAATGAGTGTACATGAATTTAGAGAGAAAGCAGGAAGATATTTGGCAAAGCAAATGCCTGTGGATGCAGATATTGTAGCTGCAGTTCCAGATTCAGGAATAGATGCAGCACTTGGATACTCAAAAGAATCTAAAATTCCATATGATTTAGTATTTACAAAAAGTAAATACATAGGAAGAACATTTATACAAAATACACAAAATAAAAGAAAAAAATTAGTAGCATTAAAATTAAATCCATTAAAGAATAGTATAAAGGGAAAGCGAATAGTATTAATAGACGACTCAATTGTAAGAGGAAATACGTTAATAGGAATAATAAAAACTCTTAGAAAAGCAGGTGCAAAGGAAATTCATTTAAGAATTGCAGCACCAGCATTTATAGATATATGCTATTTCGGAACAGACATAGATAGCAAAGAAAACTTAATTGCAAATGGAAGAACAGTCGAAGAGATAAGAGAAATTATAGGGGCAGACACATTAGAATATTTAAGTATAGACAACTTAAAAAAGATATCAAAGGGATGTAAGATGGAAGACTTTTGTATGGGATGCTTTACAGGAAAATATCCAATAGAAGTACCAAAAGAAATCAAAAAAGATAGATTTGAAGAAAAAATCCAAAAATAGGAGGTGAAACAATGGGGTGCAATTGTAGTTGCGGTAATAATAAAAATGAAGCCATGGATAAAATACTAAATAAATATTCAAAAGATAAAAGCAACTTAATACAAATACTAAATGAAGTTCAAGAACATTATGGATATATTCCAAAAAATGCACAAATGGCGATTTCAGAATATTTAGACATTCCACTTGCTGAAATTTATGGTGTAATTACATTTTATGCAAGATTTACATTAAAACCAAAAGGGAAATATAATATAGCAGTATGTTTAGGGACAGCATGTTTTGTTAAGGGCTCAGAGAAAGTATTAGATAAAGCAAAAGAAATCCTAAAAATAGACGTAGGAGAAACAACAGAAGATGGGAAGTTTTCACTAGAAGCAACAAGATGTATAGGAGCATGTGGATTAGCACCAGTATTTACAGTAAATGAAGAAGTTTATGGAAAAGCAACACCAGAATTAATAGAAAAAGTAATAGAAGAATACAAAAACAAATAATACAAAACAATTGATAAAAAATAGACTCGTAGAGGGAGACGTATTCGGCGACCCTCACCTTAAAAAAATTACTAAAAATTCATATTATAGGAGGCCAAAATGAAATCTCTAGAAGAAATAAGAAAAATAAGAGAAGAAAAAAGAAAAGAACTTGACTTACGAGTTAATTTAAAAGCAAACACAATAGAAAAACATATTTTAGTGTGTCATGGTACAGGATGTACATCTTCTAAATCACCAAAAATAATAGAAAATTTTAGAAAAATAATAGATGAAAAGTGTATAAAAAATGTAAGAGTTATACAAACTGGTTGCTTTGGACTATGCGCAAAAGGACCAATAGTTATAATAAGACCAGAGGATACTTTTTATGCTATGGTAAAACCAGAAGATTGCGAAGAGATAATAAATACACATATTTTGGAAGGAAAAACAGTAGAGAGATTACTTTGTAAAGACATTGATAATTCAATAGTTCAAAGATTAGATGAATTAACCTTTTACAAAAAACAAGAAAGAATTGCACTAAAAAATTGTGGAATAATTAACCCAGAAGATATTGATGAATATATAGCTTTTGATGGTTATAAAGCACTAGAAAAAGTATTATTTGAAATGGACCAAGATGATGTTATAAATGAAATAACAGAATCGGGACTTCGTGGTAGAGGTGGAGCTGGTTTCCCAACAGGCAAGAAATGGTATTTTACAAAAATAGCAGAAGGAGACCAAAAGTATGTAGTATGTAATGCAGATGAGGGAGACCCAGGTGCGTTTATGGATAGAAGCATATTAGAAGGTGATCCACATTGCATAATAGAAGCAATGATGATTGCAGGATATGCAGTTGGTGCAAACAAAGGGTATATTTATGTAAGAGCAGAATATCCAATAGCTGTACATAGATTTCAAACTGCAA
>OIZL01001309.1_pt1 | contig 13861 bp, 11 predicted proteins | sample 1588541 | NCBI WGS metagenome assembly OIZL01 (sample SAMN03283285) | human gut metagenome | biome: human-associated habitat; material: feces | host: Homo sapiens | place: Peru | collected 2012 | reverse complement strand
GGCCTGACGCTTGAATATCTCGAGACGCACGGCGTGCCCGTCATCGGCTACGGCACGAAGGAGCTGCCCGCGTTCTACACCCGTCATTCCGGCTTCTCCGTCGACTACGAGATCGACACCCCCGAAGAGCTTGCCAAGGCCTTCAAGACGCAGCACGAGCTTGGCCTGCGCGGCGGTATGCTGGTCACGAACCCGATCCCCGAGGAGTATTCCATGGACGCCGACGAGATCAACAACGCCATCAACGAAGCGATCGTCGAGGCGAAGGCACAGGGCATCCACGGCAAGGAGACGACCCCGTTCCTGCTGGCAAAGGTCAAGGAGCTGACCGGCGGCGACAGCCTTGCCGCGAACATCCAGCTTGTCTATAACAACGCGCGCCTTGCCGCGAAGACCGCAAAGTATTTCTGCGAAGCGTAAATCCCTCTCTTGAAAGTCCGTCCGGGGTGCAAGCCCCGGACGGATTTTTGCTATGCAGAAGCATAGCAAAATCAGAAATGTGCTATTTCTTCGCCCATGCGAGGCAACCGAAAATGATGCACAAAAGCTTCATGCGGTAATGTCAAGAGTTTTTCGACACGCTGAGCATTTCATGCTCTCATTGAATTTCGGTATAACAAGCCGAACAACACGGGCGGACAGTTCATTAGGACTGTCCGCCCGTGTTGTTGTGCACGTCGGGCCGATGTACCCGCAAGGGGTATGCCGCATCCGTAAGGCTCCTTCGTCGCCAACGGCTGCGCAATATTTCAAGTCTTTCAAAGCGAAGAATTGGCAAAAAAGATACGGCGGACACCGCAGACGATTTCCTCAGCGCTTCCGCTTTCTAAAATTTACAGGAAATTCATGGACAAACCGATGAAAATCGGCTACAATAGATGGCAGAAATTCCAAAGGAGGAATTCGATGAAGAAATTGCGAACGAATTATCACCGCTGGCTGGCCCGCAATCGCGACAAGGGTATCCCGAATCTGATTCTTTTTGTCATGTTGGGCAACGTACTAGTCTATCTATACTGCACATTTGGAAGCGCTGCGGCAGTTTATAATGCGCTTTGCTTCGACGGTGCAAAAATTCTGCGCGGACAAATCTGGCGCGTGTTTTCCTTTATCTTTACTTACAGCTTCTCCTACGGCGGCGGCTTGATTGAGTTCTTCTGGCTGCTGCTTTCGGCCTATTGCTACTGGTGGATGGGCAAGCTGGTGGAAAACGTCTGGGGTACGCTCCGTCTGAACCTCTACTTCTTTGGCGGCGTGCTGTTCACGGGCGTCGTTGCCCTGCTGGTGTATGTCTTTTTAAAAATCAATATTTACGTCACGGCATACTATCTTCTTCTGTCCTTGCTCCTCGCTGTCGCGACACTCGCGCCGGAGCAGCAGGTGTATATGTTCTTCTTGGTTCCGGTCAAGCTGCGCTGGACCGCGCTGATCGACATCGGCCTGACCATCTACTCCGTCGCGGCAAGCGTCGTTCTCTACCGTCCGGTCTGGCTGTCGTTGATCGTTTTCGGAACGGCGGCGATCATTGCATTCCTGAATTACGTGCTGACCTTCGGCCGGGACGTAGCTAATCTTTTCCCGCACCGAGGCTATCGCCGCCGCGCAGCGCGTCCCTTCACTTCGCCGGCCGGCGGCAGCCAGCGCGGCGGTCAGGAGTCCAAACGCCCCTACCGCCACAAATGCACCGTCTGCGGCCGGACGGACGTAGACTACCCCGATCTCGAATTCCGCTACTGCTCCAAATGCAAGGGCTACTACTGCTACTGCATCGACCACATCAACAATCATACGCATATCCAATGACCAAATCCCCCGGCCACACATGGTCGGGGGATTCCTTTGTGTATCGTTTCCATTACGGTCCGCAAAGCATCTCCGTATTTCTTTCGCCGGAATTGCATCCGTTGAATTCTACATTTTGACAATTTTTGACTCCGCGTATTGCGACAGCACTTCCGCTTTTCTCTTTGTATAAGCCATCCAGAACAGGAAGGCGGCATCTTTCTTCAGCCTTTTGGGGTCGTTGATACAGGCGATATCCGCCGAAGCGAACACGATGTCGTTTCTTCCGGGAACGTCGTTCGCTGCGCGTATGTAAATGATTTTGATCTCGTCCCACGACAACTCGCGGACATTATCCTTGCGATCGATCCTCGTAATGCCATTTTCCGAAACAAGGAAAGCCGTACGCCAAAGCGAGAAAAAGTGCCGCACATAATAAAAGCCAACGGCACACAAGCAAGCCGGCAGCAGCAGTCCAAAGGAGAAGCCTCCCTTTACCGCAAAGAGGATCAGGCAGAAGATACCGACTGCATCAAGGCCAAGTAGAACCGCCGCAAAAATGGCCCCGCCTTCCCATTGGCGCAGAAGCTTCGCGTTCATATTTTCCCCTCCCCTAGCTTTTGCAAATGCTCTATCAAGCGATTCAATTCCAGCTTTCCTTGTCCATCGGCAGCAGCGCATACTTGTTATTCCAGTGGGCGTCAGCGGCTGTTCCGTCCTGTAACGCTTTCTGCCACTCCTGCTCCGTGAAAAAGAAGTACTCCGGCGAATCGTCATTGGTCAAATATGGGCGGCGCATAATCATCACGCCATCCTCCAGCCAAAAATACAGGTAATGCGCGCCCTGTCCCCAGCCGCAGATATAAAACGACTGATACAAATCCATCTTCTGCGTTTGGTCTACCGTCAAGCCGTAGCCGAATCTGTCCAGCTCGTCCATGACCGTTTCCATCTCTTGGCGCGACGCAAACTTCCGCGTTAAAACCACATTGGTGACAATCTCATTCTCATCCGTAAACAAAAAGCATCGATAACCGTTCCCGGCAACGATATAATAAAAAACATCAGGAGCCGTTTGCCTTTTGCATTCCAGCTTGATGTCAAACTGATCTGCCAGATCGCGGACATCAGAGCGCGCAATCCCATCCGAATCGCTGATCGCAGCAAGCGCATCCAGCTTGAGCAGCTTCCCCAGTGGGTAGTCCTTTGTGATCAGCTCGCTTGCCGGTGTTTCGTTATCCACCTTCACCGGGCAGCGCCAAACCAGCAGCACCGCAGCAGCACCAAGCACAACAACCAGCGCCGCACAAATGATAATCCACCTTGTTCGCTTTTTCATGCCAGCACTCCTATTTTTATAATTTTATATATACTTTCCGAAAGCAGTTATTCTATCCGAACAACGCCCCTTTCGATCGTCTCTCGCAGCCAATTTGCCGCATAACGGATCCGTTCCTTCGGGGAGCCGTGTGCAATATTTAGTTCCTCCCTGTACACGTCCACATCATCATAAGCCGTCCCGAAGCAATCCGCATCGTATATCCGTATCCACACAGGGCTTTTCTTTCGCACATCTGTCTGGTCATCATACAAGACCAGGATGTTTCTCTTTCCGTTTGTCCATGTTATGAAATAGTAGCCCCCGTGCTCCTGGCGCATATTTGCCTCAAACCCGTATTCGACTTCTAAAAAGGAGAATTCCTTCTTGAGGATGGCATATCTTCCCATCGAAAGCGCTTCCTCCCGTCAAAATACCTAAACTGCGCTATCTATATTTTCATAATACCCTGTTTCGCCCAAACTGTCAAGTAAGTCAGAATCCTTCTCCTCTCGATTTTTGTCAGTAATTGCCGCTGCATAATCTCCCTTTTTCGGCAAACAATACCCATGTACAATTCATGCACAAGAGGGAGATTTTTGAATATGAAAGCTACTGGCATCGTCCGCCGCATTGACGACCTCGGCCGCGTCGTCATCCCCAAAGAAATCCGCCGCACCCTCCGTATCCGCGAGGGCGACCCGTCATTGATGACATTGGCACAGTGGGAAAAATTCTGTATTGCCCTCAGCGATTTTGCCAAACGGCAGGGCTGGAATTCGTACATAATGACGAATTGATTGCAAAAACGCATTCCAAACCATACGTATCCATACCGGCATAATCGCAGCAACACCCCGCCGGAGTCCGCTGCAGCGCAGCAAAGCCGGCGGGGCATCGAATTCCCTCCATACGGGCGGCTGTCTCTTTCTGAGGCAGCCGCCCGAGGTTTTATGTGCTCAAATCTTCATACGTGGTCAAAGCGTCGTCAGTATTCTGGCCAGTCTTGCAGAGAGGCTGCTATCCGTTTACATTTCTCCACAGGATGTTTAACTCGCAGATAGACCACCAGTTGTTGATCGCATGGGGGCCTGTCAGGCTGATTTTGACATATCGGGCGGTCTGCGGAACGCTTGGGAGCAGAACCATTTTAGAGCCGAAGCCGATATGGATATTGTTCAGTGTTACCTGCGTAAAGTTTGTTCCGTCCTGCGAGATCTCAACCTGATAGCTTCCGGGGTAATCATCACCGTCGTGCTCCAGAATAATCTTATCAAAATTCTCCTGCTGGCCGAAATCAACAAGCACATACTGACCGGCGGCCTGCGCAGTGCCGCTGCTCCAGCGCGTTGCGCTTTTCCCGTCGATCATGTAAGAAACCGGATGATACGGGAGGAAGGACGAGCTGCTGGCGGTAACGGTCCATGCGGAGCGGTCGAGCGCCACATAGGGATAGTTCGTGCTGCCGTCTGCTCTGGCGGAAACAATATTGATGTGCGGCGTATTGGTCTGATAATGTTCGCTTGTTTTGGTCGCTGCCCAAATTGCCTCGATAGCTGTATCACTGTCATGCATCAAATCCGGGTCGGTTCCGTCCCATGTATTATAATAACCCCAGTTGCCGCCGCCGCTCTCATAGATCGTTCCCCTTACCTTATAGTTCCAGTTGGTCCAAGAAATGTGGTTTTCATTGAGGTCGGACAGGAAATCGTCCCAGATATCCGAGAAGTAATACAGGCAGAATTCGCCGACAATCAGCGGTGCGTTCCACTGCTCCTGTATGGCTGCCATCGTAGAAACTGTCGTATCGGCAAGATTTTTCTGTGCATCCCACGAAAGTCGATTCGGCATATCGTACGGATGCTTATCAAACATATAGTTTGTCCATCCGGCGCGTTCCGGGCGATTGGTCGCAACGCTCCAATCCATAAATTCCTCGAATATTACGATATGATTGGTATCGATTGCGCGAACTGCGTTGTAGATTTCGTTGTAGAAGCCGTATTTCAAATTTTCATAGGCAGGATTGGTATCAAAGTTCAACACCGGTTCATTCAGCAGGCCGTAAGCCGCAACGGTGGGGTTATCCTTATATCGGGTCGCCAGTGCTCGCCAAATGTTCAAGACGACCGCCTGATTCCACGCAACTGTATCCGCATCTCCGGCATACAGCTCCGTAGGAATCGTGCTGGCCTGTCCGCAGCTTGCCCAACAGTTAACGCCGCCGGGAGCGCCGTGGAAATCGATCAGAACGTAAATCCCATACCGCTCGCAAACTTCCAAAAGCCAATCGAGCTTTGCGAATCCATTATTCGGGTCTGTTCTCATAGTGCCGTTTTTCAGCATAAAATCCATCCAGTATACGGGGACTCGGACAAAATTCATGTTCATATTCGCAATGTTCTGAATATCTGCCTCTGTGATATAGTTATTTTGGAAGGTTGCGATCATTTGGTTCGTTCTGGTTTCACCGAAGCGGCGAATCAGGTGGTTCCGCACGGTATATTCGTCGGTCATGCACAGGCTGATGTTTGCCACCGTCCAGTACTGTCCATTCTCTGACGCGCGGCCGGGACGAATTGCAATGTACTTTGCCGACTGCTCTCCGGTCAGCACCGTTATGATGCCTTCCCCGGCTTTACTTTCATCGACGGTAAGCGTATCCGCAGAAAACCAATCCGTCCAGTTATTGCTCATCCACACAACGGCACCGCGAAGGTAGTCGCCGGTGTGTTCGGGACCGGTTTCCACCACAATCCTGTCAAAGTAGCGTGTTTTGTCCAGCTCAATCAACAGCTCTGCGCTGCTCTCCGCCTGTGCGGAGGTGGACTGCCAGTAGGTAGCCATATTGTTTGTTGTGATTCCGTTGGTCGTAACGGTGTCGATCGCGTTGGCTGCAACGTGTTCTCCGTTTGTGACACTTGCAGTAATGTTGGCAATGAATGTGTGGTCGATTTCACCCGAGCCAAGGGGCGTCATCCACCCCTCCTGCATAAGCCACCCACCGAGATTTGTCCCGCGAAGGGTGATTTGTTCTCCCGCTTCGTTTACAATGCGGCTTCCGCTTGTATGAAGCATGGACATTGACGAGCCGGTTTCACCTTGTGCGCTTGCGATAGGGAATGCAACGAATAGCAGTGCGATAGCGAGGATGATGCTGATCGATTTTTTCATGGCAATACTCCTTTCAAGCTGTGAATTCTGACGTGGACAGCTCCAGTATATCAGTTCCCGTTGAAAAGTCATTGTATCATTTTATCCTTCTGTCTTGTCAAAATCATCTCGGCTCAAAAAACAGCCGGATGATTTTAGGCCGGATGAACATTGTAGTGCAAAAATTTACAATGGCGCAGCAAAAATGCACAAGCAATCGCTGGTAGTGTGGTAGGATTTTATGATATAATGTACATATCCAAACCGAACTGCAGCGAGGATTTGTGCAATGAAACAGTTTAAGAACATTTCCATCCGCAAGAAAATCCTGATCTCCATGCTTGTGTTTACTCTGCTGCCGATCATTCTGGTCGCGGCGGTGGCGACGACGATCTCTTATCGGACCATGCGGGACCAGCTGATCTACGACCATCGCATGAGCAGCGGCTGGCTACAGGATCGGCTGTCGCTGGATGTGAGCACCATACTGGACCGCTTTTACGATTTTGAGGTCGATAAGGCGGTCAAAAATGACATTTATCAATGGTGCGTCAAGGGCGAACCGCCCAACTACGCCGCGCAATGGCGAATCATTACGCTGATGAACACGCTCATCAGTCTGGACAGCCGCATCAATTCCATTGAAATTCACAATCTTTCCGACGATTCCGTCCTGATTGCCGCGCGCTCCGGCGCACATTTGGACGTTCGGGGCGACCGGCTCGACCGATGGTTCGCGCGGGATGCCGGTTTGCAGAGCAATCTCGTATTCCTGCGGGAGGAAAATGAGCTGCTGGCCATTCATCAGATCCATCGGTTTGACGATAAGCAGCCGATCGCCGTCGTTGTCGCAAGATTTCGGCCATACCAGCTGCAAAATGTGCTGGACGAAATCAAAACCGTCCCGGAGGAAACCATTCTTGTTTTCAACGACCAGAATGAGCTTTTGGAGGCGGACTACGGCACAACTTGGGACATGGACGCGGAAACGGTTGAGGCCGTTCGCAGTGAGCTTGCCTCGGGCGAGCGGAAGGAAGGCTCCTATCACGACCAGTTCTGGTTCTACCGCAGCGTCGATAACGGGAAAATGCAGGTATTGCTGATCGTTCCGAACAAGACCATCGTGGACGCGCTGTACCCCACGGTCGCAAGCTGTATTCTCGTCGCGGTCATCGCGGTAATCGCCAGCATCATCTGCTCAGTGGTCTACTCCAAGGCGGTCAGCCGCCCGATTCGCAAGCTCTCGTCCGAGATGAAGAATCTCACGCTGAGCGAATACTCCGGCAGCGTTTTAGAAAGCCGCGAGGACGAGATCGGTATCCTGCAGGACAGCTTCAACCATATGATTACCCGCAACAAGGAGCTGATTGCGCAGCAGTATCAGGCGAAAATCGAAAAACGCAACGCGCAGCTGCGGGCGCTTCAGGCGCAAATCAATCCGCATTTTATGTACAACACTTTACAGGTCATTGGTGGGATGGCGCTGGAAAAGGACGCGCCGGAAATTTATTCCATTACATTGGCGCTCAGCGATATTATGCGCTACTGTCTGAACTTCTCGAAGGAAATGATTGTTCTGGAGGAGGAAATTACATACCTTCAAAGCTATGTCATGATACAAAACGAGCGATTCGGCGGCAGGGTACACCTGAAGTTAAGCATCGCACCGGAAACGCAGAAATGTCTGATTCCGAAGCTGATCCTGCAGCCGCTGGCGGAAAACAGCTTTGAGCACGGTCTGCCGGAAAAGGAGGGGCCGTGGCTGCTGGAAATCGAAAGCAGCCTCACACAGGACGGCGATTTGCTCATTCTGGTGAAGGACAACGGCGTCGGCTTTGAAAAGGAACGGCTGGACGAGCTGCGGAAAAAGATTCAGCAGGACACGGCGCAGGTGCTGAAATCCGGATCGCATATCGGTCTGACGAACGTCCACGCAAGAATCCGGCTGCGCAGCCAAAACGAACGGCACGGCGTTACCATCACCAGCTCGCCGGAGGCCGGAACGACAATTCGGGTTTTGATGCCCGCGGTACGGGAAGGAGAGGTCGGCGAATGATACGAAAGGTTGTCATTATTGACGATGAGCCGTGGACGCGCGGGGTGATTTTAAAGCTGGGGCAGTGGGAGCAGCTGGGGCTTGCCGTGGTCGGCGAGGCGGCAGACGGCGAGGTCGGGCTGGAGCTGATCCACAAGCTGCTGCCCGATATTATCATTACCGATGTCCGGATGCCGCGCATCGGCGGCATTGAGCTGGTGCAGCAGCTGCGAGCGGAAAACTACAACGTCCCGATCCTGATTGTCAGCGGCTACGACGACTTTGCCTATGTGCGCAGTGCGTTAAAGCTGGGGGTCACGGACTATCTGCTCAAGCCCGTCAAGGCACAGGAACTGCACCAGCAGCTTCTGCGCTGCATTGAAGCACTCGACCGCCAGGAGGTCGCAAAGCCGGTCATGCAGGCAGGCTTTTTCGCAGACGGCTGGGAGGATCGCTACGGCACCATTCGCAAGCGGTTGGAGGCGGCGCTGCAGGTGGGAAATTGCGGCATCATTTCACAGCAGTTCGGGGAGCTGCAAGCCGTGCTTCTGGCGCACGAGGGAGAAAAGCCCGCGATACCGGTCATGATCGGCGTGTATTATTCCATGCTCTACCCGCTGCAGCTCTACATTGAATCGGTGGGTCTGCCCAAAAGCGAAGCCTTCGGCGCGGCGGAGCCGGTGTTTGTGTTCCGTCGCGAAAATACCGTCGGAGAGCTGCGGAGCTTTCTGGAAACGCTGTATCTCGGCACCGTGCGCGCCGTGGAGCAGCACCGTCAGAGCCGGCTGCGGCTGGATATCGAGGCCGTCTGCAAATATGTGCAGAAAAACTATACGACCGGCCTCACGCTGGAGCGGACGGCGGACGCGTTCCATGTGACGAAGGAGTACTTAAGCAAGGCCTTCAAGGCACACCGCGGCGAGAGCTTCACCGAATACGTAACCTCTCTGCGCATGGAGCGGGCATATGAGCTCATTACGCGCTACCGTGCGCCCATCAAGGAGGCGGGGGCTATGGTCGGCTATTACGATTTGGCACATTTCTACAAAACCTTCAAGAAATATTATGGCAAAACGCCGGGAGAAGTCCGCGACGGATTAAAAATTGACAATGCAACAACTCCTTAGTTGAAAATGCTATTTTCCTAGATTGGTGGTATAGTTAATTACAGCAAAACCACCAAAAATAATCAAACAGGAGGGTCAAAAATGAAAAAAATCATCGCAATTCTTCTGGCTGTCTGCCTGCTGTTTTCCCTTGCCGCCTGTGCCGGCGGCGGAACACAGGAGCCCACTCCCCCCGCATCTGACGAGACCAAAGCCCCCGTATCCGACTCCGGCGCAACGACGGACGAACCGCGCGAGGCAGAGCTGAACATCATGATGAGCTTCCCGCAGTTTATGGAGCAGTGGGAAACCTACGCAAAGCAGTTCGAGGCCAAAATGCTGGCTGAGGAAAACATCAAGGTCAAGGTAAACCTGGAAATGCCCAGCTCCGATCAGTACGAGAGCGTCCTGCAGGCGCGGCTGAGCGGCGGCGACGCGCCCGATTTGTACACCCTGCACTGCAACAACATCGGCACCTACAACGATGCCGGCTATCTGTATGACCTGTCCGGTGAGCCGCTCGCAGACGTGATCTATGAGAATGTCAAGGCCACGGTCTCCGTGGACGGCAAGCTGCTGGCCGTGCCGATTGAGAGTCAGGCCTGGGGCGTTCTGTACAACAAGGCAATCTTTGAAGAGTGCGGTCTGGAAGCGCCCGACACACTGGCCGATTTGACGGCGATCTGCGAAACGCTGAAGGAAAAGGGCTACACGCCCTTCATGCTGGCCTTCCAGGAGCAGTGGGTCCCGCAGCTCATGACGGCTCTGACGCTGGGCGATATCGTTTCCGGCAAGCTGCCGGATTGGCTGGAGCGGATGTACAAGAATGAAGGCTCCTACGATGAGGTTCGTGAGATTTTTGACGTCATTGATCTGATTATGACAAACGGCACGGACCGCGCAATGGAGGAAGGCTCAGAGGCCGGCGCTGCCGACTTTGCGATGGGTAAGGCCGCGATGTTCGTTCAGGGCACTTGGGCGTCCAACACCATCATGACCACCAATCCGGAGATGCAGCTCGGCGTTTTCGCGCTGCCGATCAACGACGATCCCAACTGCACCCGCGTAAATCTCTCCACCTCCACGACGCTTGCCGTCCATCCTGACAGCAAGGAGCTGGATCTGGCGCTGAAATTTGCCAACTACGTGCTCGATGAGAAGGATTCCTCTGCGCTGTTCCAGTCCTGCTCGTTTAACCCGCTGGCGACCTGCCATAACTATGAGGCCTATTCCTGGGTCGCCGATGCCTCCGCTTACGTTGCCGCCGGCCGCGCCTATCAGGATCTGGTGATCCCCTCCGCCGTCACCGACGAGCAAGGCCGCCTGCTGCAGGAATACTACGTCGGTACCGTAACGGTTGACGAAATCGTAGAACGTCTGGACGCCGCATTCCAAGCTGCAAACGCCCAGAACTAAGCATTGTTCTTTACCGAGGGCAGGTTTCACCTGCCCTCTTTTTTCAAGGAGGCGGCACAATGAAAAATACGAAAAAAATAAATCTCAGTCTGCTGCTCTATTGTCTGCCGGCATTGGTTGTTTATTTTGCCTTTAAGCTATTTCCCGCAATTTCCGGAATGTACTATTCCCTGACAAACTGGAACGGTCTGAAAAAGACCTACGAGTTTGTCGGTCTGTCGAATTTTCTGGAGCTTCTGACCGATCGCTACTTCTGGAATTCCATGTGGTTCACGTTCAAGTACGTGATCGTGATCGTAATCGTCGCCAACGTGGTCGCACTGACCTTGGCCGTTGCCATCGAGAGCCGCCGTCGGGGAAAAGGGCTTTTCCGCACCCTGTTCTATATGCCGAATATGATCAGCATGGTCATCGGCGGCTATATGTGGATGTTTGTTTTTACGAAGGTGCTGTACTATCTTGCCGACAACTGGGGCTGGAGCTTTCTGGATCATTCCTGGATCGGTGACCCCAAGTATTCCTTTCTTGCCATCATTATCGTGGCGGCATGGGGTGCGATCGGCTATTTGATGATTATTTACATGGCTGCGCTGCAAGGCGTTCCCGCAAACCTCAAGGAAGCCGCCTCCATCGACGGCGCAAGCGCGTGGCAGAATTTCTGGAAAATCGTATTCCCGCTGATCTCCCACGCCGTCACCATCTGTGTTTTCTGGTCGCTGAACTCCGGCTTTCAGGTGTTTGACGTGATCTATACCCTGACCGGCGGCGGGCCGGGACGCGCCACGCAGTCTGTCGCCATCAACATCTACGAGGAAGCCTTCCGCGGCAACATTCGCTACGGCTATGCCACCGCAAAATCTACGGTGTTATTTATTGTTGTTTTAATCGTCACCGCGATTCAGTTGAAAATCACCGGCAGAAGGGAGCAGGAGCTGTGAAAAAGAAACGGATCCTTTCGGATATCATCGTCTATCCACTGCTTTCCATCGCGGCGCTGTTCACGCTGTTCCCGCTGCTGATGGCGCTGATGAATTCCTTTAAGAGCAATCAGGAGCTGCTCATCAACGTGCTGAGCTGGCCGACGGCGCTGCGTCTGGAAAACTACGCCCGTACCTTTGAGAAGATGCACTACGCACGCAGCTTTGTGAATACGGTGCTTCTGAGCGGCCTGAGCGTGTCGCTGATGATCCTCTTCTCGGCGCTGGCGGGCTGGAGGCTCTGCCGCACCAAAACGCGCCTGTCCCGCTTTTTGCTGAAGCTCTTTATCTTCTCCATGCTGATCCCGTTCAGCTCCATTATGATCCCGCTTTACCGCGTTGCGCAGGCAGCGAAAATCACGAACTCGCTCGTCGGTCTCTCGTTTGTTTACGCGGGCTTGGGCGTCAGCATGGCGATTTTTCTGTACCACGGCTTTGTGAAAAGCATTCCGATCGAGCTGGAGGAGGCCGCGGCCATCGACGGTTGCAGCTCCTTGCAGGTGTTTTTCAGGATCGTCTTTCCAATGCTCAAGCCGATCACTGCCACCATTACGATCACCAACGTGCTTTGGATCTGGAACGACTTTCTCCTGCCGCTCATCATGATCTCCGACAACAAGAAATATACGCTGCTGCTTTCGACCAATACGCTCTTTGGGCAGTACAGCAGCGACTGGACGGCAATTTTAAGTGCACTGATTCTGGCAGCGCTTCCGGTCATCGTTTTCTATGCATTTTTCCAAAAGCGTATTTTGAAGGGCATCTCGGACGGCGCGGTAAAGGGGTGACGGCAATGGAATTTCTTCATGCACAGAACGGCAGACTGTATTGCGGGGATAACCCGCTCCTCCTGCGCGGCATGGGCCTCGGCGGCTGGCTGCTGCCGGAGGGGTATATGTGGAGGTTTTATACCAAGTGCGACCGGCCGCGCAGAATCGAGGCGCTCATCGAGCAGCTATGCGGCGCGGAATATGCCGCATCGTTCTGGGAGCAGTATTTCGCGTCCTATATCACGGAGGCAGACATTGCGTGGATCGCCGCACAGGGGATGAATTCCGTGCGGCTCGCACTCAACTCTCGTTTGCTTTTCAAGACTGCACCCGACGGAGCAATCACCTTCCGTGCATCGGCGCTACATCTTGTCGATTCCTGCGTCGCATGGTGCAAGCGACGCGGCATTTACGTCATGCTCGATATGCACGGCGCACCGGGCGGGCAGACGGGGCAGAACATCGACGACAGCGAGCACGACCGGCCGGAGCTGTTTACAAACGCGGCGCATCAGGACGCGCTGGTCGAAATGTGGCGGCTTCTGGCACAGCGCTATCGGGACGAGTCCGCCGTGGGCGGGTATGACCTGCTCAATGAGCCGCTGCCGAACATTTTCCGGCAGTATGCGCCGCTGCTGCTGCCGCTGTACCGCCGCCTGATCGCGGCAATCCGTGAAATCGATACAAAGCATCTCATCATTCTGGAGGGGCTGCACTGGGCGACGGACTTTTCTGCCTTTGACGGCATGACAAGAGCGGAAGCCGCCGACAACCTCCTGCTGCAATTCCACAAATACTGGAGCGCACCGGACGAGGAGAGCCTCGCGCCGTTCCTGCAAGCCGCAAAGCGGCTGAACGTCCCGCTCTGGATGGGCGAGGGCGGCGAAAACAATCCGGCATGGTACACGACGGTTTTTCCTCTGTACGAACGGCTCGGCATCGGCTGGTGCTTCTGGACGTACAAAAAGATGGAAACGCCCAACTCGCCCGTCACCTTTGCGCAGCCGGACGGCTGGCGGAAAATTTTGGACTATCTCGACGGCGGCGCTCAGCCGAGCCGCAGCGCCGCCATGGCCGCCTTCGACGGGCTGCTTGCGTGCATCCGCAACAGTACATACCACCCCGAAATCGTGAACGCGCTGCTGCGGCGGCCGCCGGTTCGGATCCCGGCGGAGGCCTTTGACACCGAGCAGATTCACAGCGAACGAGAACCCGGTGCCGACTTCCGCTGCACCAGCCGCGCGACCCTGTTGTATGCAGACGGCCACACCGGCGCGGGCGATTGGCGCCGGTATGGCGGCGAG
>OIZL01001307.1_pt1 | contig 13874 bp, 12 predicted proteins | sample 1588541 | NCBI WGS metagenome assembly OIZL01 (sample SAMN03283285) | human gut metagenome | biome: human-associated habitat; material: feces | host: Homo sapiens | place: Peru | collected 2012 | reverse complement strand
TGAATAATCCAGGAATGAATAATCCAGGAATGAATAATCCAGGAATGAATAATCCAGGAATGAATAATCCAGGAATGAATAATCCGGGAATGAATAATCCGGGAATGAATAATCCAGGAATAAACAACTCAGGAATAAATTATGGAATTAATTTACCTCAAGATAAGCCTAAAAGGACAATCTCAGGAGTTGGAAGAGGAATCGGCAATGTTGCAAAAAAATATTTTAGCAAAGATGGCATAAGAATAGAATCTGTAAAGGCATTAAAAGCAACAGGAAGAAAAATAAGAAAAATAGGAGCAGGAGCACTAGGGGCAGCTGCATTGGGAACATTTGGAGTTGCAGCAGGAGTGGCAACGGGTGATTTTAACAATGCGATAAAGTATGCAGTGGCTGCAGGAACAGTAGGATACGGAATATCAAATAGAGCAGGAGATAAATTAGCAAAAGTAGAAAAAGAAAATAGAGAAATATACAAGGAAGGAAGATGGGGAACAGACGAGTATAATACAAGAAAATCTATACAAGAATTAAATAATAACAGGGCATTTTTAGAAGCAAGCAAAAATGCTGGACTAGACAAAAAAGAAAGAGAAGATTTAGTAAGAATGTTCCATGCAAATGGAATAACAAATCCACAGAATATAGCAGAAGCTACTAATGTAATGGCTATAAACCATAAAGAAGCAGTTAGAAACAAAATAAGCTTAGAGGACGAAAAGAGACAAATAGTAGCAGCAACAAAAGCACATAGAGAAATACCAAAATCTAAGTGGACTATTAAAGATAAAGAAAAGTTTAAGAAAGAATTAACTCCACAAGTGGGAGATGATATGGTTGCAAGTAGAATGATAAGATTAATTAGTGACCTAAAAGGAGATATTAGTTAGGAGACAAAACTATGAATAGAATTATTAGATGGTATAATAAGAATAGAAAAATGTTTTGGCTAGTAATAGTATTATCTGTTATAATTGTTAGTTTACCAAGAATACTTAATAAATATGCTAAAAGAAAAGCTGAAAATGAGAATAGTAGTATTATTAATACTACTATTTATAATAATGAGAATTATTCAATTGTAGATGAGGAAACTATAAAAAAAGAAACTAACAATGAGAATACTAATGTTATTAGTATGTTTATTGAGTATTGTAATAATAAAGATATAGAAAGGGCATATGACTTATTATCAGATAAATGCAAAGAGAAATTATATCCGACAATAAATCAATTTATAGATAATTACTATAACAAAATATTTGAAAGCAGGAAATCTTATGAGGTACAGTTATGGATTTCAGATGAGAATAGTTATACATATAAGGTTGAGCTTCGCGAAGATATATTATCTTCAGGAAATGTAAATAGTGAGGCCATAGAGGATTACTATACAATTATAAAAGAAGATAATAGCTATAAAATGAACATAAATAATTATATTGGAAGTACTGAAATAAATAAAACAAATGAAACAAATGAACTGAAAATTTCAGTTTTAAGTAAAGATGTTTTTATGGAGTATGAAATTTATAATTTGAAAGTTGAAAATAAAACTAGAAATTCAATACTAGTAGATGAATTAGAAAGTACGGGAACTATGTATTTAGAAGATAAAAATGCTTTGCATTATCAAGCTTATAATCATGAGATAGTAAAAGAAGAATTAAGAGTAAAAGGCGAAAAAAAAGTAAGTATAAAGTTCAATAAAAAATATTCAACAAAAAGAGAAATAAAAAAGATAGTATTTTCAAATATAATTTTAAACTATGATGAATATAAAACATACACCAATAAAGCTGATTTTAAAGATAGAGGTAATTTAGAAATAGAGTTGTAGAAGTTGGACCAAGAGAGGTGAAATATATGGATGAAGAAAACAAACAATATAACGAAAAAATTAAAGAAAGTGCAGGTAAACTTTCAGAAGCAGCTAAGGAAAAGGCAAAAAAAGAAGTAGTAAAGAAGATAATAACAGTATTAGGAGCAAAAGGTATTGCGATACTTATATTGGTTGTAATTGGAATAACTTGGTTAACAACAGTTTTTTTGGCAGCAGCAATACAATGGAATGATTTAGTTACTAAAATAAAAGCAACATCAGCAAAAACAAAAGCCATTGGGGAAGAGCCATTAGATACAATTTTAACAATTGAAAATGGAAAGTATAAAATAAAATATAAAAACAAAGATGGTAAAGAGGTAACAGGCAAGGAAGCAATAAAGGCAATATTAGAAGATAATGATATAAACTTTGAGGATTTTAGTGATGAAGAGATAGAATGCCTATATAAATGTTTAAAGGCAGAATGGGCGACAACTTACCCAAATTTAGGAGAAGATGTTGATAATACAGACATAGATAGCGAAGATATTCAAGGTGTAATAACTATAAAAAGAGGAAAGACAGATGGGGATATAATTAATTTAACATATAAGCCATATGAGGATTTTACTAATATTAAAGATGAGAGTGCTTTAAATTATTTCAGCATTAAGGATGGAAATATAATTGTTGCAAACTGGAGTTCAAGTGAAATAATATATACTCCGTCAGAAAGTATGCCTGCCGAAATAAAAAGTCAATACGTGAATACTGGGGAACAAATAAATATAACAGAAACAGCCATAAATTATAAAAGTATGATAGGGATTCACACGATTCCTTTTGAATTATTATTATCTTTACTTATAAACACAGAAGAAGTAGAATTTGCGAGTGAATTAGCAGATTTAGCTTTTGATAGCACAATAGAAATGACAGTATATGACAACACAACAGAAATTATTACAATAGAAACAGAACATACAAATGAAAAAACTACTTATGAAAAATGGGTGGATTACCATATAAGAACAACAAATAAAGAAATCACAGCAGGAGGAACAGTAGGACATACTAGTTATTCAGATGATTCAACATTAAAAAATATAAAAATAAATCCTGTGACAGAAAAAAAAGAAGTAGATTATTATTTAACAACAAAAACAATTACAAAAGATAATAGTTATGTAGTAGGATTAACCAATGTTAGTTCATGGATAGGTGATATAAAAAATGAATACACATATAAATCTATTATAGGATCAGAAGAAGATTTAGGATTAGGAACTCCAAATACATATACAGAAAAAGGAGAAATAGAAAACATATCTGTCAATGATTCAGATGTGCAAGCATTTAAAAATTCTAAATACAGTATAGATAGTAGGGTAGATTCATATAATAATTCTACACATATCACAGAACGAAATTGTATAATAGAAGCAGCCAGAAAGCAAGGAACTTTAAATGGACTATATGAATTAACAAAAAATACAAGCCAAACAAATGAATACAAATATGAAAGTGGGACAAAGCAAACTACTAACATAGGTAAAAAATTTAAAGAAGTATATGACAAACATCCAAAAGCAAAGGCACAGCTAGATTGCGTATCATCATGGCTATTTGAAATGCTAGAAGAAACGGAATCAACAGTAGATTATGTTTCTGTAATGAAGTATTTATTGTATGTGTGTACAGGTGTTGATTATGGAGTAACGGAAGATGACATTATACAATTACTAGATACATATCAAGAAATAGGATCATTTTCACTAAACGGGGAAAATGGAGTTGGAACTGGATGGTGGTGGCCTATTGGAAGTGAGCAAACCGAAATAATAGATGGAAAAATATTTGCAAAAGGTGAACCGGCACTAGGAAAAAGCAATGTTTCCAGAGCAGGAAAAGCTACGTCAAGATATAAAGGATACTATGGAACTCATGAAAAAAGCCCAGGTGCTGCAGTAGATATTGCAGGAAGCGGAAAAACAAATACATGGAATGTAATATCAATAGGAAATGGAACTGTTTTAAGATGTGCTGATGGAATAAGAGATGGAGTAAAGAATGATGGAAGAGGTGGAGCTGGAAATTATGTAGTAATAGGATATGGAAATGGTGTAGAAGCACGTTACTATCATTTATATTCTGGAAGTATAACTGTAAAAAAAGGAGATACTGTTAAATATGGACAAGTTATAGCTAAAATGGGGAATAGTGGAAATTCGACAGGAGTGCATTTACATATTGAGATAAAAGTAAACGATGTAATAGTAGATACTACCGAGTATATTAATCCAGACGAACCACGAGCAGTTGAAACAACAGTTTCATCACTTAAAGATTGGTTGTGGAATATAGAAGGAGGAAGTGAATATATAAACGGAAATATATGGACAGTGTTTGATCCAGCTGGCTCAGATAATACTATGAATTTAGCACATGGAATGGTAATTGCCAATTATGATGGACGGAGATTCTTGGTATCCTGAAATTATTCCAGGGAAAATACATGTGGGACAAACAGTTACAGAAGAACAAGCTACTAAAATTTGGGAAATAAAAATAAAACAATTTAGTGATGCTGTAGACAATGCCTGTGTAAAATATAATATAACATTAAATCAAAATCAAAGAGACGCTTTAATATCATGTGCATATAGGTTGGGAGCTAGTAGAGCTCAAAACTTGGTAAAAGCATATAAAGATGGTGGCAATGCAGGTTTATGGAATTATATGAAAGAAACATATAATAGAAGTTATCCGAAAGGAACAAAAATAAGACTTGCAGAAGAGTATGAATTGTTTGTTGAGGGAGATTATAATTATGAGAATAAAGGAACAACTGAAAAATATGATGAATATTGTAAAAATCCTAATGTAATACATGGAGTGTCAAATAAAAATACAACAACAAAAGTAAATAACTCAAATTATGTTATCGTAAGCAATGCAGAGAAGTTTGAAAGCCATGTTAAATCAAACAGATTTTATCAAGGAGCAAATACATCTAAGTGGGGAGACTCATGCCTAGGATTTTCTCAAGTTTATACAAATGCTATATATAAGAATAATTTCTCTATGATAAATAATCAACCAGGGCTTAACAGAGGAAATTCTCCAACTCTTAGTGGAATAAGCTTTCAAGAATATAACAATAGAGATAAAAAAGAAGTCTTAAAAAGGATATATGATCAGGTAAAAGGAAATAAACCATGCATCGTTCAAGTAAATGGTAATAAATCTGGAACAAGTAGGCATTATGTCACGGTAATTGGATATAAAACTTCAGCTACAAGAGATTCAATATCAGAAAATGATTTATTAATTTTAGATGTTTGGGATGGAAATATTGAAGGAATGAACGGAAGAGGAAGTGGAACAAGATTTATGATTAGTGGAATAGACACTGGAAGATCATATGGATATCAAATATATACTATAAGATAAGTTTTAAATTGGGAGGTGTAAGATTTGAAATTTAAAAAAATCGTTGCTATTTTTATAGTAGTAATAATTATAATAATGGTAAGTTTAATTCTTATTAAACAGCAAAGTAAGAATAAAGAAAATAATCTTACAGATGAAACAAAAATTTCTAGTGATAAAATAAAAAATAATAATAATGAAAAAATTACAGAAGTAAAAAGTGCAACTGCATATTATACAGTCCAAGCATGTATAAATAAATATATTAGTTATATTTTAGAAAATGATTCGGAATCGGTATATAGAATTTTAGATACTGATTATATAGCAAAAAAAGGAATAACAGAAAAAAATGTATTTGACAAAATTGATTATATTAGTGAACAAGTTTCTTTTGAAGCTACGAAAATGTATGTTGAAGAGTTGGATGAAAATAATAACAAATATTATGTATCGGGAGTCTTGAAACAAGATAGCTTTGGGTATGCAGAAGAAACAAAAATATTATATGATAACTTTAACGTAGCAGTGGTTTTAAATTTGGAAGATATGATATTTTCTATTATACCGTTAGAGGATGGAGGAGTTTTTAATGAAAGATAAAATAAAAGTTTTAATAATTATTATATTTGTAATTCTTCTAATCTGCATAGTAATGATATTAAAGTTAAAAAAAGATGATAACGAAAGTCAGTACATATCAGAAATTGCTCCTCCAGAAGAGAAATATACTAAAATAAAGGAAAAATATGAGTGTAATGAGTTTGAATATATAAATGTTACAACTGATGATTTAATAAAAACATATTTTAATAAATATAAAGAAGAAATTATTGAGGATGTAGATAAATCATATGAAATGTTAGATAGTGATTATAGGCAAAAGCGATTTGCAAATATAGAAGAATATAAAAAATATATTAATGAGAACTATGAACAAATAATTGGAGTGAATTTAAATTCATACAAAATTGATACTAGCAATGAAGGGTATGTTCAGTACATATGCTTAGATGAAAATAATAATTATTATATTTTTAGAGAATTTGCCACAATGCAATATAATATTTTACTTGACAACTATACTCTAGATTTACCAGAATTTATAGAAAAATATAATTCTACGAATGAACAAGGAAAGGTGGCGCTAAACATTCAAAAATTTATGCAATCGTTAAATGCCAAAGACTATAATTATGCATACAACTGCTTGTCGGAAGGATTTAGAAAAAATTACTTTAATTCTGTTGAGAATTTTGAAAAATACATAAATGAAGAATTTCCTAGCAATAGTGAGACTCAATATATACAATTTGAGAAAGTTGGAGAATTATATAATTATAAAATTAATATAACCGATGCAGTAAATAAGGGGAATATTATAGAAAAAACAATAATCATGAAGCTAAATGATGGAACCGATTTTGAAATGTCGTTTAATGTTAATTAAAGGAGGCGGTATTATATGGCAGAAAATGAAGGAATGGAAGGAAAAGATTTTGCAAAAGAGGAAAAAATTAAAGAACAATTTGAAAAAATAATAATGCAGATAATAAATGAAATGGAAAATGACAATGCAGCAATTACTATTGAAGGGACTGAAATAAGTATTGATGTAAAAAAAGAAAAAGAGGTTTATCAAATAAGCTTATTTGGAAAGCAAATAGCAACTGTTGGGAAAAACGAAGAGTTTTCATATAATATAGAAGAACTAGAAAATATAAAAAAGACACTAGAAGATGGAAAAAGACCAGTTGCAAAGTATGAAGACTTAGGGCTTCCAGACATTGAATATTTAAAAGAACTTGAAAAGGAAAAAGAAGAGAAAGAAAAAGGCGAAGAAGATAAAAATACAGATGGTGAAAAAGAAGAAAAAGAGGAAGATGAAGAAAAACCAGACCTAGAAGAAAAAGATGAAGATATAGAAGAAATTGCAAAAAAATATAACATAAATTCAAAAGATGTTATACACATAAAAAGAGATGATAATAAAAAAGTTACAGAACATGATACTTTTTCTAGAGTAGCAAATTTTGATAAAAAATATGAAGATGTATACATTATAAGAGGAAAAGATTCGTATTCTTGGAAAGCAATAGGAAAAGATAATGAAGGGAAAAAAGAAGAAATAAAGAGTGAACAAGAAAAACAAACAGGTGGAAAAAATCCAGATATTACAATAAAAAAAGTAACAGGAGAAAAAATAGAAGAAATTAAACCATTAGCTGTATTTAAAATTGATTCTAAAACAGCATATGCAGTAACAAGAGACGAACATGGACAAACTGAGTTAGTTTATTGTAGACAACAAGCAGGAGAGCAAAAACAGTACTGGGGAATTAGGATACCAGAAGCAGAAGGGAAAAACACTATACAAGAATCAGCAGATGCTAGAGAATTTTTAGACCACAGAAATAATTCTTCTCAAGACTTATCTAGAAAAGCAGATGAATATGAAAGAGCAGAAAACTTTGAAAAAAGAGGGGTTCCTTCAAAAGAAAAAGGAGTACAAGAGTATGAAATAGAAGGAAATAGAGAGCAAAATATGGGATTGACAAAAGAACAAATAAAAGAAGACTTATACAAAAGAATGGACATAAAAGAAAAAATGAAAGGTGCAATGCCAGGATACTTAGATTATATAGACGATAAAATAGATAAACAAGCTGAGCAAGTATTAAAATTATTAGAAGAAAATGATTCTATTTCGTATGAAGAAGCAGTTGAAAGAGTACAAAAAAGTTCTGAAAGAGACCAAGGTGGAAGAACTCCAGACCAAGGCCCAAGAAAAAGAGATCAATAATAAATAAAGATGATGAAATAGTAGTATAAAAATATAGCAATAAGTTGAAAACTCAATATTATATTTCAATAATAAATCTTGTACAATTTTGAAAGAAAATGAAATTAAATAAATTTTTGTATAAACTCCTAAAAATAGTTAAAAATATTTTTAGGGGTTGATTTTTTATGAAAAAGATAAAAATAACTATTTGTAGCATAATTTTTATAGTATTAATAGGAATTATGAGCACTAGTACTGCAATGACACATTATCAAACAGTTGGAAGTTCAACTGGGTTAGTTACTGCAACTACATTAAATGTAAGACAAGGCCCAGGGACTGGATTTAACATTATTACAAAAGTATATAAAAACCAGTATATAAGGGCTTTTGCAAAAATAGGAGATTGGTATGTAATACAAACAGATAATGACTATTTAGGAGCAGTAAGTAGTAAATATGTAAAATTAGTATATCCAAATTCTCGGAAATACAGGAAGTAATTCAAGTACTTCAAAACCAAATAATAATACTACAACAAGCGCGCTTACAGCAGATGAACAAGAAGTTTTTGATTTAATAAATGCAAAAAGAGTTGCAAATGGTTTATCAGCATTAAAAATAGATGATGAAGTGCAAAATATTGCGAGAATAAAAGCACAAGATATGGTAGATAGTAACTATTTTTCACACACATCACCAACATATGGTTCTCCATTTAATATGATGAAGAGCTTTGGAATAAGCTATAAAACAGCAGGAGAAAATATCGCAGGAAATTCAAGCAACAGTGGGGCTGTAAATGCGTGGATGAATTCAGAAGGGCATAGAGCGAACATATTAAATAGTAGTTTCAACTATACAGGAATAGGAGTTGTAAAAAGTTCAAAATACGGAAAAATATATGTACAAATGTTTATAGGAAAATAAAAATTATAAAATTGGGGCGTATTCAATACGCTCCAATTTTATAATATATCGCAAACAAAAATTTGCACAAACATATTGACAAATGTAAAATAATGGAATATAATTTTAAAAATTAAAAATGCATAATAAAAAGGAAGTGATAATATGGACGATGAAAAATTTAACTTAGTCAATGAAGAAGAGGTTGAATCAAAAAGTTATGAAGAATTACTAAAATTAGAAGAAGATCTAATGCATAATCCAGAAGCTACAGGATTAGACTTAGCATTTGTTACATCAGTTATATTAGATAGGGAAAAAGAAATGGGAATAGATAATACTATTCCATGGGAACAGGTAATTGATGAATTATTAAAAGGAACTGAATTTGAAAATAATAACAGAAAAATATGCTCAACAAGAATTAATACAAATTAAATGGTATATTTCTCAAGATTCAGAATTTTATGCAAATAGAACAGTTAATGAAATAAATAAGAGAATAGACAATTTATTACTTTTTCCAGAAATGGGAAAAGTAATAAATGAGAAACGAGACATAAGACAAATTATATACAAATCATATAAAATTCTATATAAATTTAATTCAGAAAATATTTATATCTTACATATAATTCATCATTCTAGAGATATTTCAAATCTTAAATTTTAAATTCAAAAATCTTTCAAGTTAAGAAAATTTTTTAAAACTAAATTATGCATTTTTAATGCTTTATTTAATAAAATTAAAAAGGTGATTTTATTGAATAATATAAAAAAAATATTGGTTATTACTATAATTGCATTAATGTGTATTAATGCAGATATATTTGCATACGAAGTAGAAGAAGAAACCGATTACGTTTGGTTGCAAGAAGAAATAGAGAATGTTTCTACAAATGCTTCAAATGAGCCTAATATTTTATCAAGAAGTGCAATAGCTTTTGATAGAAGCTCAAAAACAATATTGTATGGAAAAAATTATGATAAAGAAGTTCCAATGGCGAGTACAACAAAAATAATGACAGCAATTGTTTTTTTAGAAAACAATAAAAACTTAAGTGAAGAAGTTGAAGTTTGTAAACAAGCTGCAAGCATAGGGGGCTCGAGGTTAGGACTGAAAACAGGAGATAAAATAACAAAAGAAGATTTGCTATATGGATTAATGCTTTGTTCACGGAAATGATGCTGCAATCCAAGTAGCTGTAAGCACAGCTGGCAGTGTAGAAAATTTTGCAGAACTAATGAATAAAAAAGCAAAAGAATTAAATTTAAAACATACTCACTTTATAACACCACATGGATTAGACGAAGAAGGACACTATACAACTGCATATGAGCTTGCATTAATGGCAGATTATGCATTAAATATTGCAAAATTTTCCAAAGTTGTAAGCACCAAAGTTCATAATGTAAATATAAATGGACATATAAAAACAATAACAAATACAAATGAATTACTAGGATATTTAAACGGAGTAAATGGAGTAAAAACTGGGTTTACAAATGGAGCAGGAAGATGTTTGGTAACTTCTATTACAAGAGATGGCTTTAATGTTATAACAGTTGTATTAGGAGCTGATACTAAAAAAATAAGAACAAAAGATTCAATTAGTTTAATAGAGTACATATATAAAAACTATGAATTGATAGACATAGAAGAATTAGTAAATAAAGAATTTAAAAATTGGCAAAAAATAAATTTACACAGAATTACTATAAATAAAAAGGAGAGCAAAAACTTAGAGGTAGAGCTAGATAATTTACAATATACATTATATCCTGTAAAAAAAGAAGAAATTAGTAATGTAAAAGCAAGTATAAGTGCATTAAAATATTTAGAAGCACCAGTAGAAGAAAATACAAAAATTGGAGAGATAAGAGTAGAAAATGGAAAAGAAAACATTTGTAACATAGATATAATTACAAAAAATAGAATAGATAAAAAGAGTACGGGGTATTACTTTATAGAACTAATAGGCAAGTTGAAATTGCAAACAATGTGTCAATAGTAACGTGACAATTTAACACACATTATAAGAAAAAACAAATTAGATTTTATTCATAACAACTCACGAAAAATTAGACACGTGAGTTGTTTTTGAGTGAAAGCTTTTGGAGACTCGGCGAGCCGTGTCATAAAATCAATCTAAAGGTATTGGTTTGGGCTCATAAACTCGGCACATCTTTTTTAAATCCTTCAACTTGAAATCAATTCCAATAAAAAAATACTCTTAAAAAGAGTATTTTTTTATTGGAGGCGTTGGGCGGATTCGAACCGCCGAATCAGAGTTTTGCAGACTCGTGCCTTACCACTTGGCTACAACGCCGAATATTAAAAATAAGATATATTATAATTTATTCATTATTTTAAAAAATATTACTAATTAAAAATGAAAAGTGAATAATTAATAATACAAAAATTTTGTTTTACAAAATTTTTGGAGCGGGAAACGGGGCTCAAACCCGCGACCTCTGCCTTGGCAAGGCAGCGCTCTATCAACTGAGCTATTCCCGCAAGAAAATAAAGCATACTTATAATAGCAAAATTTATAAGAAAAGTCAATAAAATTGTATTAATTTTATATAAATATTAATATAATCTTTAAATTTTTGAGAACTAAATAATTTAAGAAAAATTTACATAATCAGTTGAAAAAACATAATAAATACATTATAATTAATATGTATGGTTATCATAAAAACCCATATAATGCTACGGAAAATAGAATTCCATAGTATTTATAATTGAAAAATATGTAAAATAGAAGAAAAGGATGGTAAGCATGAAGAAAAGTAGAATTTCATTGATCATATTAGCATTGATTATATTGAGTCTTTTTTTAGGAAAAATATATGCAGCAGATGTAACTAGAAATTTGGGAGCTCAAAATGAAAGACCATTTAACCCGATTTCAACTTATCAGTATGGTGTTAAAGGACAAGAAGAGGGAAGTACACTTTATTATACTCTTGTTAAAATTTATGATGATAATAATAAAGATTTTTCTAAATATACAAAGCCTATTTATTGTATAAGAGGAGGAAAAGGATTTGGGGCAAGTAAAGAGAACCCATATGAAGATGTATCCAAATCTCCAATAGAGTATATACAGGCCGAAAGATCAGAAATGCATTATAATGCAAATGAAGTGATATCAAAGTATAAGGAATTGTATAATGTTGACCTTGATAGGAACGAAAATATTAATGAAAAAACAGTGAATATATATAATGCAATATTGTGGATTCTAGATGAAGCGTATTTACCTAAGGATAAAGTAAATTCAGAAAATGAGGTTATTTATAGTTCATTAGAATACAAACAAGAATTATTGGATAAAGTAGGTGTACCAAGGACACAACAAGGGGAGATAACAGATAATGATATTGAAATTATGCAACAATTAGCAGTATGGTATTTTACAAACTATGATGAGCAAAAAGCTAATATAAATCCTACAGTATCACAATCAACTATGTTCCCAGCACAGTTTTTAAGTATCAATAGAAACAACAACATAAGTAGTGAAAAAGAGAATAACTTAAATAGAATTTATCAATATTTTATTTATGGAGCAATTAATAATTCATCAACGTATATAATAAATGAAGAAACAGGTTCAAGAACAAAAAAAATAGAAAAAAATGAATTTGATAAAGCAGGACAATTAACCATAACAAGCAATGATAGTTTAGGCTTATATAGTTATTATCAGATAGGACCTGTTAAAATAAAAAATAACCTAAATGATAGAAATGGAAGTAAAGAATTAGACTCTACTAATATAGTGTTATATGACGCAGAGGGAAATTCAATACCTAAATTTTATTTGATACCAGAAGACGAAGTTTTGCCAGGTATGAAATCATATAATACTATATATAGATTTGTAGATAAAGATGGAAATGAAGCAACATCACTTCAAACAGGAATTGAATATTATATAAGATTTTATAAATTTTTCGAAAAAGGATCAGAAACACCTGATTTTATAACAGATAATGATAAATATGACATATCAAAAATATCGATAAAAATGACATCTTTGTATATGACGTCAACAGCTGATTTTATGTACGCAAAAAATGAAGCAAACAATAACCAAGCAGTAGTAGAAATAGATAAAGAAAAAATTAGCGAAGGTGACGAAATAACAACTAAAGTATTTGATTTAGCCTTAAGAAAATTTATAAGCTCAATAGATGGTAAAATATTAAGTGGAGAAGAGACAAGAATTCCTAAAATAAATACTAATACATTAATTAATGGAACTAATAATGACAGAGGAATTAAAGAGTATACAGCAACATATATACATCCTAAAAATGCCGTAAGAGTAGAAAAAGGTAACAAGGTTATTTATACAATAAGAGTGTATAATGAAGGAGAAATAGACGGAACAGCAACAGAAGTTACAGACTATTTGCCAGATGGATTAGAGCTAGTTCCGAACTCTGAAAGTACAATAAATACTAAGTATAAATGGACAACTACAGATGGAAAGACAGTTAAAACAGATTACTTAAAAAATACTATAATAAAGGCCTTTGATAAAGAAAAAACAAGTGAAGAAGAGGAATGGCAAAAAGCGGCAGAAGGTATTTCTGGGTTATACTATTCGGACTTGCAAATAGAATGTAGAGTAGTTGCAGATATTTCTGCTGAAGATATAAAATTAAGAAATATTGCGGAAATAACAGCAGATACAGGAGAAGATAGAGATTCAATACCAAATAATGTAGATAAAGAAAGATATAATCCACCTGAAGATAATAGTACATATCAACAAGATGACGATGACTATGAAGATTTAGTATTAAAAGCTAAAGAATTTGACCTATCACTACGTAAGTATATAACAGAAATAAATGGAAGTAAGCTAGAAGCAGATAAAGATAGAACACCAAAAATAGACACAA
>OIZL01001306.1_pt1 | contig 13885 bp, 12 predicted proteins | sample 1588541 | NCBI WGS metagenome assembly OIZL01 (sample SAMN03283285) | human gut metagenome | biome: human-associated habitat; material: feces | host: Homo sapiens | place: Peru | collected 2012 | reverse complement strand
GAATCTGTTGCACTTGCTTGACTTTCTGCCCTGGCGCGAAGCGCCTGAGGGATTGTGTCCTTGCTCTGCTAGGACGGTGGCCAACGGCCACCAATGACCGGGCCTTTGTTTTTCGCCTTACTCCGTAATCAGATACTCGGCATCCAAGGCATCGATCATATCGGCAAAACAGGTATGCTCGACGATATCGCGCAGCACTTCGGGGGCGGATACCCAAGTGTTGAGATGAATTTTTACCGTTCCCTCGGCGGCAACGGCATCCACGCGGCCGTCGCCCGTGCCGAAGAAGCGGAAGGAAATCCCGTCCGCGCTCTTGATCTCCTCGTCAAACGCGAAGCTCTTGGCATACACCGCATCCAAGCCGACACCCTTGCCCTCGTGTGCAGAAATGCTCACCCGCAATGCGCCGCCGTCACTTGTCCGATAGGTTGCAACGCAGAACGCCTGGCGGTACCACTCATCCTCCGCAGGCTTCTCGGTTAACGGTATGGTTTCCTGATAAAGGTAAACCGACCCCTCCACTGGCGTTGCAACCTCATCCAGATAGGAGAAGTCTGCACAGAAGCCCTTGTCGTTCTTCATCAGTGCCGTCAGATCGTCGGATGAATAATAGTATCCGCCGTCAAAGGTCATGTAGCGGTTCCATGTTGCGCTGCCGGATTCGTCGATTTGAATCCCATCCTTCCTTGACAGCATCCTAATTGCTCTTTCCGCAGTTTCCTTTCCGGCTTCTTCCGCTTCGTCACCGGTAAATACCGGGGCAGTGTCCCGATGCCACATCGTGCCTTGCCCAAACTCGTCCGCCTGCACCTGCGCTGATTTTTCGGCTTCCGTTGCGTCGGTAAACAGACGCGCACCGAAGAACCCAGCCGCTGCAACCGTGATGGTCAGTACCGCCGCAGCGGCCGCCGCTACCAGCACCTTCGGCAGGATGCGGCGCTTGCGCACGGGGGCGTGGGCATCCTCTAAAAATGCGTCGTCCACGGCGTTCATGGCGTTCAGTAAATCCTCTTGTTTCACAGCAATTCCTCCTTCTGCAAATAATGCCTCAGCTTTTCCCGTGTACGGTGGAGCAGCGACTTGACCTTGCTCTCGGAGTAGCCGAAGCGCTCCCCGATTTCCGCGAGGGAGTCCAGATACCAGTAGCGGCAGAGAAACACCCGCCGCTGCGCCTCCGGCAGCTCGCGGACAAACGCGCCGATTGCCCGCTCCAGCTCCGCCGCGCGGACCTGCTGCTCCGGGTCGTTCCCGTCCGGGATGACCTCGGCCAGCTCGTCCAGCGACAGGGCGTACCGCTCCGTGCGACGCTTCTGCGCACCGCTGGCGCGGACGCGGTCGATGGCGATATTGCGCGAGAGCTTGCCCAGATACGTCGCCAGCCGCTCCGGTTCGTTTGGCGGGATGCTGTTCCAAGCGGCCAGCCACACATCGTTCACGCACTCCTCCACGTCCGTCGCGTCGGACAAAATGCGCGAAGCGATTGAGCTGCAATATAATGCATAGGCCTGCTCCGCCTGCTCAATGGCTGCTTCGTCCCGCCGCCGGAACAACTGCACGATCTCCCGGTCTGTCATTGCCTCACCTCCTCACCCCAATACTCGGAATTTTTTCGCCGGGGTTGCAGAAAAAGAAAAATTTTCCCGCCCGCCGCGCGCTTTCGCGTCCGGCAGGCGGGAAGTTCATTTTGACTTATTGCGCAGTGTGCTTCTTGCAATAATCCGTCAGGCGCAGCAGGACCGTTGCAGCCTGAGCGCGGGTGGCGGTTTCCTGCGGGGCAAAACGGTTATTGCCCATGCCCTGCATCAGCCCAACCGACGCGGCGGCCATACAACGAACGTCCTCCTTGGCCCAGTCGGAGATTTTCTCCTTGTCGCTGAAGGTCAGCTCGCCGCTGACCGGCCCAGTGAGCCACTTCTTCATCGCACGGTTCAGCATGGCGCACATTTCCTCGCGGTTGATGCTCTGGTCCGGGCGGAAGGTACCGTTCGGATAGCCGCGCACGATGTCCTCCTTTGCCGCCCAGAGGACGGCATCGGTGTACCACTTGCCGTTTTCAACGTCGGAGAAGCCGTTTTTGCCCGGCTGGACGGTCGTGTCCAACTTCTGCATCACGCGGTAGAGCATGGTCACGAACATTGCGCGGGTCAGCGAACCGTTCGGGTCGTATTCATATTTTGCAACGCCGTTGAGCATCCCAAGCGAAACTGCACGGTCGATGTTGGCAAAATACCACTCGTTATGCGGCACATCACGGAACAGGTTGCCGTTCTTCGACACGTACATCCGCTTGGTCTTTGTGACGATTCCCTCGCCCATCACGCTGTAGCTGATCACGCCGTCGAAGCAGGCGATCGGCGCGGAATAGACGGTGCTGCCGGTCGTCGGCGCAGAGCCGTCGGTCGTGTAACGCACGTCGGTGCCAGCGTTCGGATTGGTGATGACGACCTTGCCGTCCTTGACCTCGAAGGTCGGCTCCTTGACCGGCGTGCCGTCGATCTTCTCGGTCATGAGTGCGCTGCGTGAGCCGTTGAGGTCCTTCGCGGCGACGGCCTTGACCGTCGTACCGACCGACACGGCAAACTCGCCTTTATATCGCGTACCGTTCAGCGCCGGATCGGAGCCGTCGGTCGTGTAGTAGATGTCCATGCCGTCCTGCGCGGAGAGGCGGGCGTTCATCTTGCCATAGGCCGTCTTGAGCGTCATCGTCGGCGCAGAAATCGGGCCAAGATCGGTGCCGGTCGGCTTACAGGAGTAGTAGCACTTGCCATTTTCCAGTGAAACGCCGCGGCGGCGGAACAGCTCGTTGACCGTCACGAATTCATACCCCTGCTCCAGCAGCGTATCGACCGCCCGGAGTGCGCCGGGGATGGTCGTAGCGTGGATGTCGTGCGCGAGAATAATCGCGCCGTCAAACGCGCCGGAAACGATGTTGTTATACACCGTATCGGAATTGTGATATTTCCAGTCCAGCGGATCAACGGACCAGAAGATGGCGGGCTTGCCGATGATATCCAGCGTGTGGTTCTTATAGTCGCCGTAGGGCGGCCGAAGCAGGAAGTTATAGTTCGTGCCGAGGTGGCCGTTGAGGATATCGTCGGTCGAGTCGAGCTGCCAGCGAACCTGTTCGTCGGTCTTGGTGGACAGCGTCGGGTGGTCGTATGTATGCTGGGCGATCTGGTGGCCCTCGGTATACATCCGGCGTACAGTTTCGCGATAATCCTTCGCCTTCATACCGAGCATGAAGAACGTCACCTTGACGCCGCGCTCCTTCAGACCGTCGAGCAGGCCCGCCGTGTAGCCGCAGGGGCCGTCGTCAAAGGTCAGCGCGATCAGCTTCCCGCCCGTCTTGGCCGAAGCCGTCACCGGCAGAAGCGTCATCAGGCACGCCGCGATTAGCAGAATCGATATCAGTCGTTTCATTTTTGTTTCCTCCATGTTCTATTTCTTTGGAAGGCAAGTGTCCGTCGTGACGGATGGTGAGGCTCGCCCATAGCTTGCCGAAGGCCGAAAGCGGCGTCATGCCGTCCAGCCATTGCGGAAATTGCAGCGCCTCCTCCGGCGGAAAAGCGACCGTAAAGCCGTCGTCCGTCCGCCGGAGCAGGCAGGCCGCGACCGGCACGCCGTCGAGCGTCCCGTGCCACGGATACCATTCCCCACGCGGGAACTCGGCCGCCGCCGCGCCGTCCGGTGCTGCGGAAAAATGCCGCGCGGAGATCCGGGCCGTTAGGCTCCCGTCGGCATCGGGAATGCCAAGATATTCCGCATCAAACATTTTTAAGACGTAAACGCGCAGCGGTCGTTCCGTCTTTTTTTCGATTTTACAAAAAAATTTCCAGTACAGGCCCTCTAGCTGTCCTGTCAGAGTACCGATTGGTTCGCCGTGATAATAGATTGCAAGCTCCATGATGAAAATCCCTCCCGCACAGTATATGCAGGAGGGACCGTTGCTTGTCAAGAAGTCGCTTCGCTATTTCGACAAGGCGCAGCCTTACTGCGTCTTGGGAAGGCCAAAGCTGACCGCTATCGCATCATCTACACGATTCATCATGCTCTCGTCCAGCCGGCCCATATGCTCGCGCAGGCGGCGCTTGTCGATCGTTCGGATCTGTTCGAGCAGCACCACGGAGTCCTTCGTCAGGCCGACGCTCCGTCCCGCCAGCTCAATGTGCGTCGGGAGCTTCGCCTTGTTGGTCTGGCTGGTGATGGCCGCTGCGATCACCGTCGGAGAGTGCTTGTTCCCCGTGTCATTCTGCACGATCAGGACCGGACGCGTCCCGCCCTGCTCGCTGCCGACGACCGGACTGAGATCCGCGTAGAAGATGTCGCCCCTCTTTACCGTTGTGTCCATTTGCTTCACGCTCCGTATTTTATCTCCGTACCACTGTACGTCAACCATATTCTCCCACGCAGAAGCAAAATTTATTCAGCGGAACTCCATTCCATTGTATGATAGGCTACACAATATATTGCAAAATTTCTGTCTGATTTTCGCCGTCGAGGTAAATTCGCGGGATGCGCTTGTTGATGCCGCACAGGACCTCATAGGGGATCGTGCCGAGCTGAGCGGCGAGGCTGTCCACGTCGATGCTTGCACCGCCGTCCTCCCCGAAAATGGTCACAACATCGCCGACCTTCGCCTCCGGCACGGCCGTCACGTCCACCATGCACATATCCATGCAGATGCGGCCCACCTGCGGCACGCGCTTACCGTGCAGCAGGAAGGAAATGTGATTCGAGAAGCTGCGCGACAGGCCGTCGGCATAGCCGATGCCGACCACGGCGATGCGCTGCGGCGCTTCGGTCCGGTAAGTCCGGCCGTAGCTGATCGTGATATCCGGCGCGTAATCGCGCAGCTGGAAGATCGTCGAGCGAAGCTGCATCACGGGCTTGAGGTCGATCATTCCTCGCAGCTCGTCCGACGGCAGCACGCCGTAGGTCGCGATGCCGGGGCGGATCATGTCCAGCGCAAATTCCGGGTAGAGAATGCTCGCACCGCTGTTGCAGCAGTGGCGAATCTCCGGCGCGATGCCGACAGCCTTCAGCTCGTCGAGCGTGTTCCTGAAGCGGGCAAACTGCGTCCGCGTGAACTCCGCGTCCGCCGTGGCGGTGGAATCGGCCACCGGGAAGTGGGTAAACACGCCCTCGATCAGCAGATGCTCCAATTGCGCCACCTGCCGAAGCTCCTCGACGGTTTGCGGATGGTCATAGGCAAAGAAGCCGAGGCGGGACATCCCGGTGTCGAGCTTCAGATGCACGCGAATGCGCCGCTTCGTGCCGCTCAGGCGGTCGTTCAGGTGCTTGGCATATTCCAAGCTGTGGACCTCCTGCCGCAGGTTCATTGCCGCAAGGTCCTCGGCATAAAACGGCGGCGTGTAGCCCAAGATCAAAATCGGCCCGCGCAGACCGCCGCGCCGAAGCTGCACCGCCTCCTCGATATTGGAAACGGCGAGGTATTCCGCGCCCAGCTCCACCAGATGGCGGCTGACCGGTACCGCCCCGTGGCCGTAGGCATCCGCCTTGACCACGCCGAGGAACCGGCAGTTCGTTGGAATTTTCTCCCGCAGCGCGTGATAGTTATGATTTAAGTTGTCGAGCGAAACAGCCGCCCATGTTCTCTTTAAGTAATCCATAGATTCAACTTCCGTCAGTCCAGTTTGAAGTCCGAAAGCTCCAGCTTCAGAATTCTCTGGTTATTATAACACACCTCGGCATAAAATGGTATCCCATTTTCAAACCACGTGTCCACGACGAGGCGTTTTTCGTCAAAATCCTTCTCATACGTCGCGCGGTAGCCGGTTTCGTCCGCTCCGGCGGCGGCAAGATACTCCTGCCGCCAGCAGCACAAGACAAGCGCCGGGGCCGCCGCGGGAATAACGTTGCCATTGGCCAACAGGCCAAAATCCATCGCCATGCCATCGTAGGTGATCGTCCCGCCGTCGGCGGAGACGAGCGCCGTAATGCCCGCAAGCGTCTGCGGTTCAGCGACCTCGAAGTGCACCGCGCCCGTTTCGTCCGCCTCGCAGCGCAGGGTAAATTCCTCCGTCGCCTCGCCGTCGTCCGCCGTGACCCTCGCCGTAAACGAGCAGCCGCCCGCCTGCACCAGCGCCGCGCGGAACTCGATCGCCGGGGCCAACAGATTTTCCGTTCCGCCGCACCCGCTCAAGCACAGCGCCGTCAGAACCAGCAATGCCAAAATTCGCCGCAAAATGCAACACACCCTATCGCAAAAGTCGCGGCAGCCGCAAAAGAAGGTCGGACGGCAGCATCCCGTACTCCCCCAGCTCGGCGGCGCACAGATCGCCCGCCGTACCGTGGAGCCACGCCGCAGCCGCAGCCGCGCGCGTCGGGGAAAGGCCCTGTCCCAAAAGCGCCGTTACGATGCCCGCCAGCACGTCCCCGCTGCCCCCGGTCGCCATGCCGGGATTGCCGCAGCGGTTGACATAATACCCTTCCGCGCCGACGATGAGCGACCGGTGGCCCTTGAGCAGCAGCGTCGCGCCCGTCTGCTCGTAAAATTCCTTTGCGGCGGCAAGGCGAGTGCCGGTGTAGTCCCCGCAGAGTCTGCGAAATTCACCCTCATGGGGCGTGACGATCACCGGACAGGCCGCGCCGCGCAGTACATCTATATGCCCCGCCAGCACGTTTATGCCATCGGCATCGAGAACGACCGGGCAATGCGCCTGCGACAGTGCCGCCTTGACCAGCGCCAGTCCCGCCGCGTTCTGCCCCATGCCGCAGCCGATCAGGCACGCGTCACACCGCTCCAGCCGCGCCAGAAGCTCCGGAATGGCCGCCTCGGCAAATTTTCCGTTCTCTGACGGCAGCGGCAAGACCATCGGCTCCAGCAGCCGCCCGGCGACGATAGGATACACCGCATCCGGGACGCAGGCAAACACCAGCCCCGCCCCGCTGCGCACCGCTGCCTGCGCCGCCAGCACCGGCGCACCGGTATAACCCACGCTCCCGCAGGCGAGCAGCAGCCGCCCGTAGTCCCCCTTGTGCGATTCGCGCTTCCTGCGTGGCAGCCATTTCCAAATCGTTTGCTGCCGAACCTCCAACAGCGGCACAGAAACCTTCGCCATCGTCCCGCCTCCTTTTAGAATTCCGAGTTTGTCATAGCGATGCTGCATCCTTCTCCCGCACCGCAGCGCCTTGGCTCCCTCTTTGAGGGTAGCGAAGCGGCCTCGCGGTAGTGAATGACATGCCGGTGGCATGTCAGAGCCGCGAGGTGACCGCGCCGCAGCGCACGTTTCGATATGCTATGCAGCAAAATCGAAACGTGCCAACACGGGGCGTCGAGGACGCCGCCCCCTACACGGAGCAAGTTCCCAATTCTGCGTAGGGCGCAGGAACGATGGTGCCTGCACGCGGGCCGATGTGGGCATCGGCCCCTACGCAAGAAACTGAAATGCCTTAATTTCTATACATTATTATAGCGTTTCCGAAAAAAATAGTCAACAACCGCTTGCAACTGGGGAAAAGATATGATAAAATGCCTTTGATATTGGCAAAGGCGATGACCGGGTTGTCGGCCTTCCGGTGCGGTTTTCAGAGAGGACGCGGCTGCTGCGAGCGTCTGCCGCGGGAGGTGCGGCCTTCCCCCGCGAGCCTCCGGCTGAACGCAGAAGTAAGTAGGCTTGGGCGGGTCGCTCCGTTAACGGCTTTGAGCGTGCAGCGTTTGCTGCGAATTGCGGGTGGTACCGCGGAAGGTGCCGGTGCGGCTGCATCGGTGAGAGTCTTTCGTCCCCTATCGGACGGAGGGCTTTTATTTTTGTATTTAACTCTATAAAAGGAGAACTGATGATGAGAGAACAACTCGAACAAATCAAAACGCAGGCGCTGGCGGACATTCATAACGCCCTTGACGCCGTGTCGCTCGACGCGGTCCGCGTACGCGTTCTGGGCAAGAAGGGCGAGCTGACCGCCGTCTTGAAGCAGATGGGCAAGCTCAGCGCCGAGGAGCGCCCGGTCATGGGCCAGATTGCCAACTCCGTCCGCGCCGCGCTGGAGGAAAAGCTCGACGAGCGCAAGGCCGAGCTGCAAGCCGCCGCGCTGGAGCGCAAGCTGGCCGAGGAAGCGCTCGACGTGACCATCCCCGGCAAGACCATTGAAATGGGCCACCAGCACCCGATGAACAAGGTGCTGCAGGAGGTCAAGGAAATCTTCATCGGTATGGGCTACCAGATTGTGGACGGCCCGGAGGTCGAGGAGGCCAGCTACAACTTTACCCGCCTGAATATCGAGGAGGGCCACCCCTCCCGCGACCGCTCGGACACGTTCTACTTTGACGACGACGATTCCGTTCTGCTGCGGACGCAGACCAGTCCGATTCAGATCCGCGTCATGGAAAAGCAGCAGCCGCCCATCCGCATTCTTGCTCCCGGCCGCGTGTTCCGCAAGGACGAGGCCGACGCAACGCACTCGCCCATGTTCCACCAGATCGAGGGGCTGGTCGTTGACGAGGGCATCACGATGGGCGACCTCAAGGGTGCGCTCGAAACGCTCATCAAGCGGCTCTACGGCGAGGACGCCGTCGTCCGCTTCCGCCCGCACCACTTCCCGTTCACCGAGCCGAGCTGCGAGGTCGATATGCAGTGCTTCAAGTGCCACGGCACGGGCGAAACAAACGGACAAGTCTGCTCCACCTGCCACGGCGAGGGCTGGATCGAGCTGCTCGGCGCGGGTATGGTGCATCCGAAGGTGCTCGAGGGCTGCGGCATTGACAGCAAGAAGTACTCCGGCTTTGCCTTTGGCATCGGTCTGGAGCGCATGGCGATGGGCCGCCTGCGGATTAACGACCTGCGGCTCATCTTCGATAACGACATTCGGTTCCTTTCGCAGTTTTAAGGAGGTGCAGCAATGAAACTGAACAGAAATTGGCTCAATGAGGACTTTGTTGATCTTTCCAACATCTCCGATAAGGAATTTGTCGAAACCCTGACCGTCGCCGGTCAGAAGGTCGAAACCTACGAACGGCTCGATGCCGAGATTCGCAACGTCGTCGTCGGGCGGGTGCTTTCCATCGTCCGGCACGAAAACTCCGACCATATGTGGGTCTGCCAGATCGATGTCGGCGCAGGCGAGCCGGTGCAGATCGTCACCGGTGCGCAGAACGTCCACGAGGGCGACCTTGTCCCCGCCGCGCTGCACAACTCCTACCTTCCCGGCGGCGTGCATATCACGAAGGGCAAGCTGCGCGGCGTTGCGTCGAACGGGATGCTCTGCTCGCTCAAGGAGCTGAGCCTGACGCGCAATGACTTCCCCTACGCCATTGAGGACGGCATCTGGATTTTGCAGGAGGACTGCAAGCCCGGCGACGACATCAATGCCGTCATTGGCAACAACGACACCGTTGTCGATTTTGAGATCACCAACAACCGCCCGGACTGCTATTCCATCATCGGTCTGGCGCGCGAGGCTGCGGCGGCCTTTGACAAGCCGATGCGCCATCACGAGCCGGTCGTCAAGGGCGGCGCACCGGGCGAGCTGACGGAGCTGCTCGACGTGGACGTTCCCGCCGAGGACCTTTGCAGCCGCTACACCGCGCGGATGGTCCGCAATGTGAAGATTGCGCCGTCGCCGAAGTGGCTGCGCCAGCGGCTGCGCGCCAACGGTGTGCGCCCCATCAACAATATCGTTGACATCACGAACTACGTCATGCTCGAATACGGCCAGCCGATGCACGCGTTCGACTATCGCTACGTCGGCTCCGGCAAAATCGTCGTCCGCCGCAGCGAGGAGGGCGAAACGCTGACCACCCTCGACGGTACCGTGCGTAAGCTCGCTCCCGGAATGCTCGTCATCGCCGACGGCGAGAAGCCCATCGGCCTTGCCGGCATCATGGGCGGCGAGAACAGCGAGATCGTCGCCGACACCGTGGATGTCGTTTTCGAGTCCGCAAACTTCAACGGCACCTCCATCCGGCAGACCGCGCTGGCGCTCGGTATGCGCACGGAGGCCTCCGGCAAGTTTGAGAAGAACATCGACCCGCTGCTCACCGTTCCCGCCGTCAACCGGGCCTGCGAGCTGGTCGAGCTGCTCGGCGCGGGCGAGGTCATGGACGGCATGATCGACGTGCTGAACTATGTTCCTCAGCCGCGCACGCTGACGCTGGAGCCGGAGCGCATCAATGCCCTGCTCGGCACAGACATTTCTGAGGCCGACATGGTCGAGTACCTGCGCCGTTTGGAGATTCCCGTCGAGGGCAGGACGATCCACGTTCCCTCCTGGCGGCCCGACCTTGTACAGACCGCAGACATCGCCGAGGAGGTCGGCCGTCTGTACGGCTACAACGAAATCCCCACGACGATCTTCAAGGGGGTTGCGCTCGAGGGCGGCTATACCGGTACGATGGTGCTGGAAAACCGCGTTGGCAGCCTCTGCCGCAGCCTCGGCTACAGCGAGATTCTGACGTATTCCTTCGTCTCCCCGTCGTCGTTTGATCTCATCCGCCTGCCGGCGGACTCCCCGCTGCGTAAGCCGCTGCGCATCCAGAACGCTCTTGGTGAGGATGCCTCCGTCATGCGCACCGTCGCGCTGCCGTCGATGCTGGCGATTCTGGCGCGGAACAACGCCTATCACAACGCCGCCTGCAAGCTCTACGAGCTGGCGAAGGTCTATCTCCCTGTTGAGGGGCAGACGCTGCCGGACGAGCCGAAGCATCTGGTCCTCGGCACCTACGGCGAGGGTGAGGATTTCTTCACGCTCAAGGGCGAGCTTGAAGCGATTCTCAAGGCCATGAATATCAGCTCCGGCGAATACACCGCCGTCCGCGATAATCCCAGCTATCACCCCGGCCGCTGCGCCGCCCTCACCGTGGACGGTGTGCAGATCGGTCTGCTCGGTCAGGTGCACCCACTGGTCGCGCGGAATTACGGCATCGACGCGGAAATTTACGCCGCCGAGCTGGATTTCACCGCGCTGACGAAGCTCGTGCAGCCCGAAAAGACCTATCACCCCCTGCCGAAGTATCCCGCCGTTTCCCGCGACATCGCCGTAGTCTGCGACGAGGCCGTCACCGTCGGCGCACTGACGGACTGCATCCGCAAGGCGGGCGGCAAGCTGCTGCGCGACGTGCGTCTATTTGACATTTATCGCGGCAAGGGCATCGACGACGGCAAAAAGAGCGTCGCCTTCTCCCTCACCCTCCGCGCCGACGACCGCACCCTGACCGACAGCGACTCCGACGGTGCCGTCAGCGCTGTTCTGACCGCACTGGAAACCGCGCACGGTGCGAAGCTCCGCTGACGAAATTTCAATTTGTTACCAAAATGTTCACGGTTTTTTCTTTACAATCACGGGAATTTAGTATATGATATAGAAAAATCGTGAAGGAGGTAGTCGTTTTGGATCATAACACTATCAAGTACGCCGTACCCGCCGAGGGCAGCGAGGAGATGAAGCAGACCTTGATGCAGGTCTATCGCTCGCTGACCGAGAAGGGCTATAACCCCATCAACCAGATCGTCGGCTACATTCTCTCCGAGGACCCGACGTATATCACCAATCACAATAATGCCCGCAGCCTGATCTGTAAGCTGGATCGCGACGAGCTGCTGCAAGAGCTGGTGCGGCATTATCTGTTCGATTAAGCGCATCGCATGGGGCTTTCGTTTCGGCGAAGGCCCCTTTTCAGTCCCCTCAATTTTCGCACTTCCCATGAACCGTTTCCGAAATCTCCCAACAACATCCAATCTTCCCCCGCGCTGGACCGCTTGTAGCTTTGTTAAGATTTTGTAACTTTTTCCATCCCAGTTCTAAAAGGTTGACGAAATCGTATATTTGTGTTACAATCCGGTTACATTTTCTTTTGGAGGTAGCTATGTCCGAAAAAAATGAAGTCCTGACGTACAAGGGTCACCCCCTCATGCGGAAGGACAATCTGGTCTATTACGGCTCGATGGCTGACGAATACATCGTCATGCTGCAAATTCTCGAATCCAAAAAGCTGGCGGACCTCGACCTTGCAACGAAGGTTTCTGTCCAACTCCAGCGCACGGATCCGAACGCAAAGGCTCGTGACCGCGTGGTCAAAAAGAGCGAAAAAGACGGCTTCTACACGGCATTGGATGTTGGCTGTGTGTGGCTGGAGCGTGCATTGAACGCAAAATAATTTCCCCGGGAGGTTTTTATGAAACGGTTTCTCCGCGGCGCAGTCTGCGCCGTCCTTTTGGTATCCCTGCTGTGCTCTCTCGCCCTGTTCTCCTCGGCGGCGGAGCTGAAAACAGCCGTCGGCATCGTCACCGCAAACGGCGGGCTGCGCCTGCGGTCTGAGGCAAACACTTCGTCCCGGATCCTCGCGACCGCCCATCGCGGCGATACCGTGGTCATCATTGCCCGCGTCGGCGACTGGTTCCGCGTCAACTACAATCTGCAATCCGGCTATATGTACGCCGACTATCTGAACGTCAAGGAAAAGGAAAACGTGGAGCTGGGCGTCGGCTCGGTCGATGCCTCGCTCGTCAATCTCCGCTCCGGCCCCTCGACGGCGACGACCGCACTGGCGCAGCTTGCCGCGGGCGAAACGGTTTCGATTTTCGGCTTCAACTGCGGCTGGTACAAGGTCCGCTGCAATTCCTTCGTCGGCTATCTGCGCAGCGACCTTGTCGCCCTGACGGAAAAGCCGTACGGTAACTTCGGCAGCACCGGCACGGCGGACTTCGGCCGCACAACCGGCCAGCAGCTCACGGACTACGCCAAGCAGTTTGTCGGGTATCCGTATATCTACGGCGGCAGCTCGCCCTCCGGCTTTGACTGCTCGGGCTTTATGCAGTACGTTTTCGCGCAGTTCGGCTATACCATCAACCGCACGGCGACGGCGCAGCTCAACGACGGCGTTTCGGTCGGCTACGACGAAATGCAGCCCGGCGATATCGTCTACTTCGGCTATGGCAACACGGCGACCCACGTGGGAATGTACATAGGCGACGGTCAGTTCGTCCATGCGCAGAATTCCGCCACCGGTGTGGTCGTCAGCAGCCTTTCCGAATCCTACTACGCCAGCCGCTACCTTTGCGCCCACCGCATCACCGGCTGAGCACAACAAAATAGCGAGGAATCCTCGGATTCCTCGCTATTTTGTTATTCTGGTTCTATAATAAATGTTGGGGTCAGGCAAAGAGCCTGACCCCTTAGCTATAGAAAAAGGTTGAGCATAGAGATAAAATCCATTATCATAAAAGTACCACCAATCACGAAAAGGAAGAATCTCTATGCTCAACAAAGATTATACTGCAAAGCTGCTCGATTTGGAAGATGTAATCATCACAAAGGTTGAAAATTTTTGCGAGGAAGTCCATGTATACCTTGAGTTGCCACGGATCAAGCACCGATGCCCGGCCTGTGGAGCACTCACTGACCGTGTACACGACTATCGGATGCAGATAATCAAGGATGTTCCGCTTGGCAGGACAACGCTGCTGCATCTGCGTAAACGGCGTTACCGCTGCGATTGCGGCAAGCGCTTCTTTGAGAAGAACACCTTCCTTCCCAGGTACTACCGCTCTACCAGCCGACTGGTTGCCAAGATCATCAATGCGTTCCACGAAACGGTATCTGCTTCAAAGATCGGCACGCAGTTTAATGTTTCAGGTGCAACGGCTATGCGGTACTTCAAATACGTTTCTTTCAGGCCAACCAAACTGCCAGAGGTTCTTTCCATTGACGAATTCAAGGGTAATTCCGGAGGCCAGAAATATAACAGTATCATTGTAGATGCCGAGAAACACAAGGTAATTGACATTTTGCCAAACCGATTTGAAAACGATCTTATCCGATATTTCTCACAATTTCAGTTCAAAACAGACGTGAAATACTTTGTTTGTGATATGAATCCTCATTTCCGCGAGGTGGCCAAAGCTTGTTTCCCAAAGGCCGTTATTGTCGC
>OIZL01001305.1_pt1 | contig 13914 bp, 16 predicted proteins | sample 1588541 | NCBI WGS metagenome assembly OIZL01 (sample SAMN03283285) | human gut metagenome | biome: human-associated habitat; material: feces | host: Homo sapiens | place: Peru | collected 2012 | reverse complement strand
TTACTAGCAAAATATAACTTAACATCAGATGGAAGTAGCCAAGATAAAACAGGAGCAGGCAATTCATGTGCATTTTCAAGTACAGGATATTGGAGTAGTGTAGAAGGAATAGCATATCCGGATGCAGACGGTAACTATCCAAATTTAAATGATGTGGACAAATATCCAATAGGTAGTGCAACATCAATAATAACAAAAGCGAAAGCATATGGTGCTAAATTTGGAGTAACAGGAAGATTAATGACATATGAAGAAGCAAACGAATTAGAAAAAAAATATTCAGAAATTTTATATGGAAAATATAAAGAAGGTTCATATTTAAATTACTGGCTTGGTTCTGCGGACAGCGGGGACGTTGTGTGGGGTGTGTACGGCGGGTACAACTTCTTTCTTCGGCAACTTCAATAGCGACGACATCTGTGGGGTCCGCCCAGTTATAAAAGTCTCAAAATCTTTAATCCAATAAGCGACTTTAGGAGCTTGTGTAAATTGTATAATAGAACTAGTCAAAAGTTCTCAAGTAAAATTGAGCAAATTTGACTAGTTTTTATTGGTATTAGTGAAAAGGTGCTTAAAAAAAGTCCCATAATTATTCATTAATCTTTTTGACATCTCCTTTACTTTAAAAACTAGTGTTTTATGTCCTGCATAGTCTAAATGTATGCCGTCTTCAAATAATGATATGTCATTTTTATATCTATTGTAATTTATGTAAAAGATATTATGTAGGAATAAATAAAAATTAGCTTTAAAGTGTTGAAAATATTAAATAGTTATGTTAAAATTTATTGTTAGAAAGGATACTTTTTTAAGTATTTGTGATACACATGAATTATTATGAAATATTAGAAATAAGTAGAAACGCTTCAGAAGAAGTTATAAAAAATGCATATAGAGCATTAGTAAAAAAATATCATCCAGATAAAAATGGCAATAGCATTATTACTGATGAAAGAATGAGAAAGATTAATGAAGCATATGAAGTTTTAAGTGATAAAGAAAAAAGAGCTATTTATGATAATGAACTTCTATTTAAAGAACAAGAAGAAAAAAGATTAGAAGAAGAACGTTTATATCATGATATTATGGATAATAGTGCAAATAATATAAAAGAAGAGTATGAGGATAAAAATAAGGAAAAAAAGAGCTTAAAGGAAAGATTTGAAGCTTTGAGTGAGAAACAAAAAAAGAAAGTTATTTGTATAATAGCAGTGATTTCATTTTTTGTAGTATTTTTACTTACATTTATTATTTCTTCTTTATGTACTCCATCGACTAAGAAGGAAAACGAAGAGAAAAAAGATGAATTTGTAGAAGACGATAAAAATTATGATGTTAATGATGATTACGTTAATAAAGGAAATGACTATGATTATGATGTTAAAAACTTTCATGACGAAGAAGTAATCGAAAAAGAAACTGAAAAAAATACAGATGAAAGTAAAGAAAAAGATACAAAAGATAGAAAAAACAGTGTAGATAATAAAAATTCTGAAAAAGATACAAAAAAAGATAATATAGTAACTATATATTAAGTTGAAAAGTAATAAGTATAAAGGAGAAAATATGCTTGGAAGAATACACTCAGAGGTGAGTTTTAGTAAGGTAGATGGACCTGGAATAAGATACGTTGTATTTATGCAGGGCTGTAATTTGAGATGCAGATTTTGCCACAATGTAGATACATGGAGTACAACTAGTGGAAAGATGATGGCTTCTCAAGAAATTACTAAAAACATATTAAAAGCATTACCATATATTAAGAATTCAAATGGTGGAGTTACTATTTCAGGAGGAGAACCATTACTTCAAATAGAGTTTTTGATAGAACTTTTTAAAACATTGAAAAAATACGATATAAACATAGCTTTGGATACTGCAGGAAACTTTGATACTAATGAAAAGGGATTAGATGAACTTCTCAAATATGTTGATTTGGTACTTTTTGATATAAAACACATTGATAATGAAGAGCATAAAAAATTAGTTGGTTTTGAAAATACTAAAATTCTTGAAATGGCAAAATATATATCAAATGTAAAAAAAGTTCCAATGTGGATTAGGATAGTTTATATACCTGGAATTACAGATAAAGGGGATTCTTTTAAAAGGTATAAAGAATTTATAAGAAAATTAAAAAGTGTAGAAAAAATTGAAGTGCTTCCTTATCATGAGCTTGGCGTATATAAGTGGAAAGAGCTTGGTATGGAGTACACTTTAAAGAACATACGCATTCCAACTAAGGAAGAATGTAAGAAAATAGAAGATTTCTTAAATTCATAAAAATTAAAATTTTATGTATTTAGTTATTGCTATTTGATTTAGTTTATAGTAAAATATATAATATATTAGTATAATTAAAAATTAGAGAGGGAATTATTATGGTTTATAAAAAAATAACAATAACCGCAGTAGTTATTGCAATAATAGCTGCAGTAGTTAGTAATTTTACTTTTGCAGCAGTAGATATAACTACAAATGATAAAATAATGGATTCAACAATGAATATTTTAATATTTTTACAGAAATATTCTTGGCCGGTTGTAACTTTGATATTTATTTATGCACTGTATCAATTTTATGTTGCAGGTTCTGAAATATTAGAAAGTAAAATAATAGGTCAAAGATTGATAGTGGGAATAGCAATATTTATGGTTATATTGCAATGCTTGCCACTTGTTTATGCATTTTTAGCCGTTAAGTAAATTTACGTAGAGGGAAGAAGAGGTAAAAAAACATATGAAGGTTCTTTTTGGAATAAATAATGATGATACTGTAAAAGGTATAGTGTCTTTTTATAATGAGAAATATAATGAAAAGTTAGAATATAAAAATGTATATTATTTCAAACAATTTATACAGGAATTAGCAAATGGAGGATATGATAGAGCAGTTCTTTTAGAAGAACTTGAAAAATTTCCGACAACTAACTATGCCCAAATAGATGATTATCTTTTTAAAAATATTGACAATATGACAGATGTTTATGATGCTAAAAGCATTGTATATATTGCATCCGATAGAAGAAAACACGGTGATGAATATCTTTCTAAATTATTTAACTTAGGAATGTATACCGTTCTTACAGGTCAAGATAGAACAAAAGGAAAAGTTTGTGAAGCAATTCATAAACCACTTTTGAAAAAAGATGTAAAAAAATATTACGAGGATGTTGTAGGAGAAAATGTATATAAAAGTGCTGAAGTATCAGAAATCGAAATTCAAAGAATAATATCTTATTATAAAAATCAAAATGGAAATACAGATAAGTATAATGAAATATTTGATAGAATTTCTACTCAATATACAAACGAACAATTAAGAGTAATATGCAATTTCTTACCTGTTGACGTTAAACAATATCTTGCTATGAACAGTGAAAAGTATAAAAACATTATGATGCTTCCAGATAATTATTCTGTTCAAGTGATGGAACCTCAAGCAGGTGAACATAAGCCAAAGGAAATATTATCAAAAGATAGAGATGCCAATGCAGTTCAAATCAAAAAAGATTCTAATATGGCTGAAAGGATAGTAGTACAACAAGTTCCTCAAGAAAGAGTTGTTACTCAAGTAGTTGAAAAAGAAGTACTAAGAAATGTATATGAGGTACCTAAAGATTATAAGAAAACAGTTTGTTTTGTGGGAGCACCAAAGGTTGGAACTACATTTTGTATAAACGCAATAGGAACGTATCTTGCACGTAATAAGGTAAAAACAGCAATAGTTGATTTAACTAGAAAAAGAGATACATATACTATTTATACTTATGATAGTGAGGGAAAAAGACATATAGCAGCTGAAAGCTTAAAATATGCTTCAAATGGATTAAATGAACCTTTGGTATATGATAAACTAAGCATATATACTGGAATGCCAGGTGAAGATAGAAAAACATACAACTCTAGTGTAGTAATGGAAACTGTACTTCAAAATAACAACGCAGTTTTAATAGATACAGACTTTACAACACCTGTAGATTATTTTAGACAATGTCAAGAAATATATATTGTACAAGATATGGATATATTAAACATCAATCAACTTACTATGTTTTTAAGGAACCTAAAATCAAAAGGTATTTCTATGCAAAAGTTAAGAGTAATAATTAATAAGCATGTTAAATGTGTACTTACTGCAAAAGATATCTTAGATGGAATTGCAACATATACAAGTTATGACCTAAAAATGTACGATGAATTATTTAACTCAGCGTCAATTCCATATTATATTTTACCTTTTGATATTGAAAATTACAAAAAATATGTTGAAATGGTATATAAATATTCAAATAAGTTTGCTACTTTTTCAGATGACTTTAAACAAAATTTAGAAAAAATTATCAATTCTATATATCCTGTATCTGGTAGAGCTAATGTAGGTACTAGCAATACTTATTCTAGCCAAGGCTCAAGAAGAGGAATATTTAGAAAATAGTAAAGAATATAACGAACATAAGAAAAGGGGATAAAAAAATTGAATTATTCAATATGCATATTATTTTTAATAATAATAGTACTAGTTATTATGGTATTGGCTATTGATTATGATTATAAAAAGAAATTAAAAAAAATTTCAAGTGTTTCTAATGTATTATTAAATTATTTGTCACAAGAAATGCTAAAAATAACAAGCCTAGATATTAAGGCAATAGAAAAATTAGAAAAATTTAATAATATTTTAAAAACTAGATTAAAAGTAGATTATTCTACAATATGTTTATATGATGGAAATAATTTTGAAATTAAAGCAAGTAATATAGATGAAACATATAGAGATTCTATAAAAGATATAGTTGAGGATGCAACTTTTAAATCTTCAATTATAAAAAAAAGTGTTAAATATCTTAGTGTAGATAACGATAAAACTTTGTTATATAAAAGTGCTATTGAAAGAAATATAAAAACAGCAATACTATTACCACTTTGCTTTGAAAATAATTTCTTAGGCTTTGTGCTATTGGAGTGTAAAAAAGCAAATGTGTTAAGTGAAATGATAGATGAAGATTTAATAGAACTTAGTAAAAACATTTCTAACTTTATTGAAAATGTTGAATTTCAAAACACAATAGAATCAGCGAATGTTATCGATACTCAAACTTCATTTTATAATAATGTATATCTATATACTAATGTAAGAAAAACACTTGCTGGACATAATACATCTGCCATGGTAGTTGTTAAACTTTCAAATTTACCTAATATAAATGATATATATAATAGAAATGTTGGTAATCTTTTACTTGTAAAACTTGCTAATGCGACTAAGGATATATTAGGAGAAGATAATATATACATAAGATATAGCGGTTTAAGATTTATAGTATTTGTCAAAGATTCAAATGCTGAGATGATACAACCAAAAGTAGAATTATTATTATCAAAATATAAAAATATATACGAATATGTTGATGATGAAAAGGTATCAATAGATACTCAAATACTTATACATACTTTAAGAAAACAGAATAACATTGAAAAAGAAATACAAAAAACAATGTCATATATTGATTGGATGAAAGCATCAAATACAATAAAAATAATTTAATATAAATTTAATGTATATTAAATTAAATAAAAATATATTATATATAGTAAAGGAGTGATTTTTTATGGATCAAAATACAACAGTATTTACACCACAAAAAGATGAATCAAAAAGAGTAAGAGAAATAATGGAACAAGTAGTTGCTGCATTAAAAGATAAAGGATATGAACCTGTAAGTCAAATTATAGGGTATATACTATCTGGTGACCCAACTTACATTACATCTCATCAAAATGCTAGAGCTTTAATCTGCAAAATTGAAAGAGATGATCTTTTACAAGAAATGATTAAAAAATACTTAGGAATATAACTTATGAAAAGAATACTTGCAATAGATTATGGTGATGTAAGAGTAGGCTTAGCGGTTTCTGATGTATTACATATAACAGCTCAAGGAATAGATACTTTAGTTATAAATAAAAGTGATAAGAAATTTATTTCTGGAATAAAAAAGGTTGTTAGTGATTATGATGTGGATACTATAGTAATAGGATATCCTAAAAATATGGATGGAACACTCTCAGAAAAAGCTAAAAAAGTAGATACTTTTATTCCTGTATTAGAGGGGATTGTTCAAAATGTATATAAATGGGATGAAAGACTTACTACTGTTTCAGCATATAAAACAATGAGAGAACTTAATATATCTCAAAAAAATAAAAATACGTATGCTGATAAACTAGCAGCAACATATATTTTAGAGGGATATCTTTTAAAAATTTCGAATAATAAATAAATTTAAGGAAAAAATATATACAAAATACATATTCTAGTGTATAATGTAACTACTAAAGAATTAGGAGGAATAAAAAATGGATAAAAAAGAATTAAATGGTTGCGCAGCTGGATGTGCTAGTTGTGCAGGATGTGGACATGATCATGGGCATGACATGGAACTTCCAGATGATTTTAGTCCTGTAATAACACTTACAGATGAAGACGGTCAAGATGTTCAATTTGAAATACTTGATGTAGTTGTAATGGACGATGAAAAAGAATATTTAATCGTTTCAGAAGCAACTAATGAAGAAAAAGAAGATGTAGAAGTGGTAATTCTTGAAATAAAACAAGAAGATGGTGAAGAAGTTTATGATACTGTTACTGATGAGGAAATAGGTAAGGCAGTATTTGATAGATTTGTAAGCCAACAACAAGAACTTGATAATGAAGAAGAATAAATTTTAAAAAATATCTTGTGCTTAAATTATATTGCATAAGATATTTTTCTTTACTTTTGAGGAAATTATGGTATAATACTGTAAATAAATATATAAATACTTGTTTAATAAAAAAGGAGGAAAATTATTATGAAATATTTTAAAAAATTAGTTGGAGAAAGAATATACTTATCTCCACTTAGTACAGAAGATTATGAACAATATGTTGAATGGTTAAATGACTTTAAAGTGTCAGATGGAATAGGTTCTAGTGCAAATGTTGCCACAATTTCTTCTGAAAAAGAATGGCTTGAATCAAGTTCAAAGTCAAATAATTATCCTTTTGCAATTGTAAGTTTAAATGAAAATAAACTTCTAGGAAATTGTGGCTTGAACAATGTGAATTTCATTCGTAGAACAGCTACACTCGGTATATTTATAGGAAATGAAGAAAAAAGAGGTTTAGGAATCGGTAAAGAAGCAATAAATTTAGTACTTGATTATGCCTTTAATTATTTAAACTTAAATAATGTAATGTTAAATGTATTTTCATTTAATGAAGGAGCAATAAAATGCTATAAAAGTGTAGGCTTTAAAGAATTTGGTAGAAGAAGAGAAGCATATTTTTTAAATGGAAAATATTATGATGATGTGCATATGGATATTTTAAAATCTGAATTTAAAGGAAGCTATATATTAAACAAAAACATATAAAAAGAAAAACTGAAATGGTACTTTTATTTACTATTTCAGTTTTTCTTTTTTGTTTGATAGCTATAAAATAATAATAATCTAATATATTTAATAAAACAATCAAATTAAATAGAAATTTTGATTAATCTAAAACCTAATTAATTTGATCTTTCTTTTACACAATATTCGAGCATATTTACTACGATATTATTAAAAGAAGAATTATTTTCTCGTGCAATACTTTCTATCTTTTCTATTAGGTCATCTTTCAAATATATAGATTTATAGCTAGCTTTTACTCTATCTTTTTTATAATCTAAATTTATGGCCATAAAATATACCCCTTAAATATTGTACAATATAGTAGAATAAATTAATATATGAAAATTTTCTATTGTATTTAAAACAACACAAAGTTAAAAAATTACCATATAAAAAGTAAGGAAAAAGATATGTAATATCAGTGAAAATTTAGTGAAATTGGCTTGATTATGTTCACAATGAATAATCATTATGGTATAATGTACGTGGTGATAAAAAATGGAAGAAGTAAAAAACTTTTTTAATATATCAGATAATGTGATTAAAGAAGCTTTAAATTCTGAAGAAAATATAAAAGAAATATTTAAAGATATTGATAAAAATGCAATGTATAATACAGCAAAAGTTATGAGTGCATTTAAGAAGTATAATCTTTCTGCTATGCATTTCGGTAAAACAACAGGATATGGGTATGATGATCCTGGGCGTGAGGTAATAGAAAAAATATATGCTGAAATATTTAATACTGAAGATAGTTTAGTAAGGGTACAGTTTGTAAATGGAACACATGCAATTGCAACAGCTCTTAAAGCATTACTTATGCCAAATGATACAATGCTTGCAATATCAGGTAGACCTTATGATACGCTTTGTGAAGTAATAGGAATAAAGGAGAATTCCTTATCTTTGAAAAGCTATGGAGTAAAATATGATGAAATAGAACTTCTAGAAGATGGGAATTTTGATGAAGAAAAAATACTTGAATATTTAAATCATAACAAAGTAAAATTAATACATATTCAAAGATCAAAAGGATACGCTTTAAGAAAATCGTTATATATAGCAGATATTGAAAAAATAATAGCCAAGATAAGAATGATAGATAAAGATGTTATAATTATGGTAGATAACTGTTATGGAGAATTTGTGGAAGAAAGGGAACCAACAGATGTAGGGGCAGATATAGTATGTGGTAGTTTAATTAAAAATATTGGTGGTGGACTTTGTGAAACAGGTGCATATATTGCAGGAAAAGAAAATTTAATTAAATTGTGTGCTGAAACTTTAACTTGTCCAGGTATTGGAAAAGAATGTGGAGCAACTTTAGATCAAAACAGGAACATATTACAAGGATTATTCTTAGCTCCATCTGTTGTAAAGAATGCATTAAAATCTGCAGTATTTGCAGCTAATTTGTTAGGTAATTTAGGTTTTGAAGTATATCCTAAATATGACGAAAAAAGAAGTGATATAATTCAGGCTATAAAATTAAATGAAAAAGAAAAATTAATAAAATTTATTCAAGGTATACAGTCTGCATCTCCAGTAGATAGTCATGTTACTCCAATGCCATGGAATATGCCAGGATATGAAGATCAAGTTATAATGGCAGCAGGAACATTTATCGATGGAGCCTCTATTGAACTTTCAGCAGATAGCCCTATAAGAGAACCATATGTTGCGTATATGCAAGGTGGGCTTACATATGAATCAGCAAAACTTGCTATATGTATTGCAGTAGATAAAATGTTGGAGGAAAAATAATAGTGAAAGTAATAGTAGTTGGAGGTGGAGCTGCACGGAATGATGGCAGCTATAACCGCAGCAAGAGAAAATAATGAAGTTACTTTAATAGAAAAGACGTCTTCACTTGGAAACAAAATAAAAATAACTGGAAAAGGTAGATGTAATTTAACCTTTGATGGAGATTTAGAAGATTTTAAAAGAAATATTGTAAAAAACTATAAATTCATGTACAGTTCATTTAATAATTTTACTAATAAAGATGTAGTAAATTTCTTTGAAAGTCATGGAGTAAAGACAAAAGTGGAAAGAGGCGGAAGAATATTTCCAGTTTCAGACAGTGCTTTAGACATAGTAAAAGCTTTAGAAAAAGAACTAAAAAAACAAAAAGTTAACATTTTATTAAATACTAGTATTAAAGAAGTTCTAACTTGCAATAATATAGTTACAGGGATAAAACTTGAAAATGGGAAAAATCTAGAATGCGATAAATGTATAATTGCAACTGGAGGAAAAAGCTTTCCTAAAACAGGAAGTTCGGGAGATGGTTACAAGTTAGCTAAAAAACTAGGAATAGATATTGTAGATATAACACCTGGGCTTGTACCACTTAGAAGTAATGATAAAGAAGTAAAAGAGTTACAAGGATTATCTTTGAAAAATGTATCTTTTAAATTAATAGATGAAAACAAAACAATTTATGAAGATTTTGGAGAGCTTATGTTTGCACATTTTGGACTGACGGGACCAGTTGTACTTAGTTCAAGTAGTGTGTTAAATAGGATAGATAACTTAAAAGAAAAATTAAAGTTAGGTAAAATATTTGCTATAATTGATTTAAAGCCAGCTCTTTCTTTTGAAGTATTAGACAAAAGAATATGTAGAGATTTTGAGAAATATATAAATAAGGAGTTTAAAAACAGTTTGAATGATCTGTTACCTCAAAAACTAATTCCAGTAATAATTAAGAATTCAGCCATAGATGAAAACAAAAAAGTAAATCAAATAACTAAAGAGGAAAGAAAAAGATTAACTGAATGTATTAAAAAATTAAGGGTTAATATATCAGATTTAATGCCTTTGGAATTAGCTATAATTACTTGTGGTGGAATAAATGTAAAAGAAATAAATCCTAAAACTATGGAATCTAAAAAAATAAGTGGGTTATACTTTTGTCGGAGAAATATTAGACATAGATGCATACACTGGAGGATATAATTTACAAATAGCTTTTTCTACTGCAGTAGCTGCTGGTAAAAATTAAAATGCAAAACAAATATATTGTTTAAATAAAAATTAGGGAGGTTATGAAAATGGAAGAAAAAATAATGTTTAGTGAAAAAAAATCTACACCAAAAATATTAATAGTCTTAGTTATAGCCGTAATTGGAGGTTTGATAGGAAGTCTTTTTACATATGTAGCTTTAGATAAGAAGATTGAAAATCTAACAGGTACAAATTCTAATGGAACTACAAAATCATATGAGATAAGTAGTGTAGAAAACCCAGTTGTAGCTATTGCTGAAAATGTTGGACCATCAATTGTTGGGGTAAAAGTAAATTACGTTTCTCAAAATATGTTCGGTTCTCTTTCAGAAGCTGATGAAGAAGGTTCTGGAATTATATACAAAGAAGATGGATATATTATAACAAACTATCATGTAATAGAATCTGCTATAAATAATTCTACCGCTAAAGTTGTTGTAACTTTTGCAAATAGTGAAGAAGAGGTAGATGCTAAAATTATAGGTGGAGATAAAACAACAGACTTAGCAGTTATAAAAATAGAAAAAACAGGACTTACAGCAGCTAAAATAGGTAAATCATCAGACTTAAAAGTAGGTGAATTAGCAGTAGCAATTGGTAACCCTTTAGGTCAAGAGTTTGCAGGAAGTGTAACTGTTGGATATGTTTCAGCTTTAAACAGAAAAATTACAACTGATGGAAGAACATATAAACTAATACAAACTGATGCAGCAATAAACCCTGGAAACAGTGGAGGTGCTTTGGTAAATTCTAAAGGCGAAGTAATAGGAATAAACACTGTAAAAATTGGTGCAACAGAAGTAGAAGGTCTAGGATTTGCAATTCCAACTGATGCTGCAATAACAATAATAGACGAATTAATGTCAAAAGGACAAATTGAAAGACCTTTAATTGGTATATCAGGAATAGACCTAGATAGCACTACAGCTAAAAGAAATAATTTACAAGAAGGAATATATATAGCTCAAGTAGCTTCTAATTCCCCAGCATCACAAGCAGGACTTCAAAAAGGTGATATAATTATAGGGGTAGATGATAAGGAAATAAAAACTATGGAGCAACTTAATGAGTACAAAAATACTAAAAAAATTGGTGATAAGATAAAACTAAAAATAGTTCGTGCTTCAAAAGAACAAGAAGTAGAATTAACTTTAGCAAGTGACACAACAGTTACATTTAATACTTCAACAAATTCTAATAGTAGATAATATAACAAATAAACCAGTATGCCAAAAAACATACTGGTTTAAGTTTTACATTAAAATTTATTTCGCAAACGAAGAAGTTGGGATATATATTCCTCTTCAGTTAGCAAAGTTTCTTTTTTATCGTGACAGCCAATGTTATGAACAAGATACTTATCTTTAGTTCTTCTTAAAAATTCCCTAAATAAAATGTTCTGTTCAAAAAGCTTATCATAAGCCATAGTGATTAAATCTGTATAATCGAGAGCCTCTCTTTTTATTTCCTTACCAAGCCAAAAAACAGTTTGAGTTTTCCTCCAATCTCTAAGCATACGCCTCATTTTATATGCCATCATGCCAGAGTATTCAGAATATATTTTTTCTTGTATAAGAATATCCGGCTCACGTAGAGATTGAATAAAACTTTCCATAGAAAGACAAGTTAGGTTATCATTTTTACCCCAAATTTTGAATTTGTGTGGAAATAAATTTGAAAGTGGAGCAGTTTCCTCATCTTTATACGATATATCGATCGTATCTTCATCTGTACTTCTCCAATCACAAACGGTACAACCGAAATTACGTTTTACCATTGAATTATACATTTCTGTAGCAGTACTTCCACATTTTGGACAAATTTTAGCCATAATATAATTTCCTCCTTTAATTAAAGTTTGATATATAAATATTTTTAAGTATTATATCATAGTTTTATGAAAAGTCAAGATGACTTTTGCTAAGTATTTTCTGCATTTTTAAATTAAAAAAGTGATAGTACAAATATTATTAAATAATTAGCACTAACACATCTTTAATTAATTACATTATAACATCAAAAATGATTTTTTATTTAATTTCTTCTTTTAAGTCAGGATATGCCTTGATAAATTCTATTGTTTTACTTTTTCCATTTGCATCTTCATAATAGTAAATATATGAATCTTTTGTTTCTTTTTTTAATCTTACATTTATTAATCTGACAATAGAACAATTACCGTTATATATTTTATTAAAGTTTTTATCAATGTCTTTTATAAACGGTGCATTTTCTTTTCTTGCTTCATTAAATACTTTTATATAAACATCAGCAATTTCTCTATTTTTATTTAATTCTTCTTGTAATTTTTTATTTGTTTCTGATTTATCTACGTTGTCAACAGAAGATAAGATAGAAGTGGATGTATTTATATTTACAGCACTACCTATTTCTGGAATAAATGTTAGCTTTACCGCCCAATAATTATCACCTTCTTTTATAACTGAGATTTGCTTAGCATATTCATATTTTGATAACCATTTAATTAAGTTATATATACAATATATTATATAAGTTATAGCACCAATCCAAATAATAGGCCATAGAAAATCTAGTAAATCTCCTAATCCTATTAAAAGTAAAAAAACGGGTCCAAATAAAGCAATGCAAAATGCTAATGATATGTATATAATCACCATTCTAATTTTTGTATTAGGATCTTTATCAGTATAGCAGTTATTCTTTATTGCTTCTTCTTTATTATACATAAATACTTTCATAAATTACACCTCCACTATAATTATATCAGAAAAAAAATTGATTTACAATCTCCATTAGAATTGTCAAGTATGTAGAGATTATGCATATTTAAAATAATGGGCAATAAAATAAGCTCTCTTTAGTTAAAGAGAACTTTTAAAAATGTTACCATTTTTTAATTTTAAATGGTTTAAACTTAGGAGTAGTTAACTTAGCCACGCCTATAATCATATTAAATACAATACATACCAGCTTATACAAAAGAAGTCCAGGTAAAGAAAGTACATAAAGACAAGTATTTAATATTATAGTTTTCTGGTTAGTAGCTTTTAAGTTATTTTTGCTATACATATTTGAGTATAAAATTGACATTGGTACATACAAAAATAACGAAAATGTAGTTTCAGAAATGTTAAAAAGTATTGTGCATATACTAAGTAACGAAACTGCACCAAGAGCTACCTTAAACCATAACGTGTCTACAACCATTTTTTTGAAATCATTCATTTAAAATTCCTCCACTTTTTAAAATCTTAAAAATTTAATAAATATATATTATATAATAATATTATATCATTTTTTGAATATTATGTCAATTTAGTCTGAGGCTTACGGATAAATAATTATAGCAATTTATTTGCAAAAAAAATTAGTTACAGTCTACCTATTGCAAGTTATTTTAAAAATAATGTCAAAAAATTATTGTAAAGCTATTGCAAGCACTCAAATTTTGATATATAATTAAAAATGTATATATAAATGTTCG
>OIZL01001302.1_pt1 | contig 13955 bp, 15 predicted proteins | sample 1588541 | NCBI WGS metagenome assembly OIZL01 (sample SAMN03283285) | human gut metagenome | biome: human-associated habitat; material: feces | host: Homo sapiens | place: Peru | collected 2012 | reverse complement strand
AGAAAGTATTTAATGGTAAACTTGGAATAGAGGAATATAAAGAATTAACATCAGTATCATTTGCTGAAGATTCATGGAAAACAATATCTTCATTAGTTGAAATAGGTGATACTAGTAACTATAAAGTAGGAGATACAAAGGAAATAGATTTGGGAAGTTATGGAACACATACTGTAAGAATAGCAAACACGTCAACACCTAGTGAATGTTCTACTGAGGGTTTCTCACAAACAGCATGCGGATTTGTTGTAGAATTTCAGGATATAATAACTACTAGTAAAATGAATACTGCTTATTCTAATACAGGTGGTTGGAATAATGCTGAAATGAATACATTTATAAATAACGATATATATAACGCATTACCAAATGAACTAAAAGAAATAATTATTGATACAATTGTTGTGTCTAGTTATGGTAAAAATGATACTGCTAATTTTACTACAACTAATAAGTTATATTTACTTGCGCCCAAAGAAATTTATACTGATTATACTGAAACTACAGATACCGCAAAAGATTTAACAAGAGCATTAGATTATTATAATGGAAAAGGAGTTACTATGAATAGTTATGCTAATGCGATTAAATATAATAATTCTACTGCTACATGGTGGTGGCTTCGCAACGTACCTTCTTCTAATAGTGGTAATTTCTTTGGAGTTAATGTAACTGGAATATTAAACAATAATTATGCTCATTTTGTAGGTGGAGTTTCACCAGCGTTTAGAATAGGATAGCTTACATACTATCTTTTTCTTTGAATTAAAATTGACACAATGTATCAAATATGATATAATAAACGCTACTTAAGGGGTTAGGTTAACTATGAGCGAATTTGATAAAGTAAGAAATGAAATTCTTGAAATATTTAGAAAACTTAATGATGAATCTATTTCATTAAAAGGTAGTGATATATATAAATTATATCGCGATTATCTTAAACTTAGTATGAAACTTAGTTTTAATAATCCTTCTTTTGATATGGATAAATCACATTATCCATATGGTAATTGCTATAGTTATGCATTAGGACTTAGATGTCCAGAAATATTTGCTCGTATGTTTGATGAAAAATGTATAATGTTTTTTCCATATAATATTGGTCTTATGCATACTTCTTTTACATCTTATGATAGATGTGAATTTGATTTAGAAAGTGATTTAGATTCTCTTGGTATTAAACATTTTGATGTTGATTATGAAGATCCATGTGAACATGGTGGTTATAAAATATCATTATATGAATCTGATAATGATTTTCATTTTATAAGAGAAAATAGTGATGGATCTTGGTCTCATAAATATGGTTTTAGTAATGGTGTTGAAATAGTTAAGCCGGCTAAGTACTTATTAGATGAATATGAATATGTTAAAACTATGGAAATAGTAAAGCCACTAGTGAGGAGTAAAAAATGATATATGAAGAAATATTAAGAGAACTTGTATATATAAGAATATATTTAGGTAAGAATATTGGTAAAATAAGTAGAAAAGAAATATATGAATTATATAGAAGATATTTAAAATTATATATGCTTTTACCAATAAAAAATCCAGAATTTGATAAAAATAATCCTTTATATTTTAATGGTAATTGTTATTGCTATGCATTAATGTTACCAATACCAGAAGAAATTTATAATGCATATATAAATGCTCCTGAAGATATAAGTTTACCTTTAGTACTTCGTCATGATGTAGGATTTGTAAGCAATAGAAAAGATTCTTTAAGACCGACTAAACTTCTTGATAATCTAAGAAGTGATTTAGACTCTCTTGGTATAGAATATTATGAAACTTATATCAGTAGTAAAAATAATCATGGAGGATATAAAATATCATTATATTGTGATCCATGTATTGATTTTCATTTTATAAGAGAAGATAGTGATGGAAAGTGGTCTCATAAATTAGGATACGCTGGTAGTATTGAAAGAATAGATCCTAGTGAAAGAATATATAATTATAATTTAGTTACTACATATGAAATAGTGAAACCTGATGTAAGGAAGTTAACAAAATGAATAAAAGTGAATTATTAAAAACTTATAATGATATGTTAAAACTATATTTAAGACTTAAAAGTGATGAAAAACTTAGTGAATGTGAAGTATTAAAGATATATCGTGAATATTTAAAATTAAGTATGAAAATTAGTTTTAATAATCCATCTTTTATAGAAGATAAAGATGATTATAAGAATGGTAATTGCTACTGCTACGCGATGGGATTTAATACTCCAAGAATAATAGGGAAAAAATATTTTGAAAGTTGCAGTAGAACTTTAAGACATAATGTAGGATTTATAAGTGGACTTCCATATTCTAATGATAGAAAAAGTATAATAAGAGCTTTAGAAAGTGATTTAAGATGTTTAAATATTGAATTCTATGAGTGCGAACCTGATAGTAAAAATATACATGGAGGATATAAAATAGCATTATTTAGGTCTTACTATGATTTTCATTTTGTAAGAGAAAATAGTGATAGTACGTGGTCTCATAAAAAAGGATATCGTAATGAAATAATAAGATTAAAAACATTACCAATTATATTAGATAGAGATTATGATTATGTTAAGACTTATGAAATAGTAAAGCCAAGATAGAGGTAGTTTATGGAAAAATATTTAAAATTAATTGAATTTTATAGTAAAGTGTTTACTTTTGAATACATGAGTGAACTTGATTTACTTAAGGCATATAGAGAATTTTTAAGGGAGTATACTAGATTATGTAAAGAAAATCCTTCTTTTGAAAAAGATTATAGATGGAATTTATATAGTGAAGGTAATTGTTATTGTTATGCTTTAATGTTACCAACACCTAAAGCGTTTGTAAGAGCATATTATTCAAAAGGTAAACATGAATTTCCACATGATATTGGTTTCTTAAGTGGAAAAGAATATTCCAATGATATAGCTATTTGTTATGACAATTTAAGAAGTGATTTAGATTTTTTAGGTATTGATTATTATGAAACAGATACTGATGAATGTAATAGTCACAATGGATATAAAATATCATTTTTAAAATCTATTGATGACTTTCATTTTTTAAGACAAAATGTTGATGGATCTTGGTCTCATAAAAGAGGGTATAATTCCTATATTGAAAGAACTTCTTTTGATGCGAAGATACTTGAAGATTTTAAACGTGTTAAAACACTTGAAATTGTTAAAAGATAATTATTCGATTAATATTGAAAAAAAGGAATTAAAATTACAAAAATGTAATAAAAAGTAATAAAAGTGTAGATTTTTTTAAAAAAATATGCTATAGTATGTACATATATGTGGTTAATGTAAGTTTTTTCACATATAATAATAGTGTCATCAATGACATTAAAAAAGCGGCGATTCCGGCCATAACAGGAAACTAAAAAAGCGTGCGATTCCGGCCATTCAAGAACAGGAAACTAAAAAAGCGGTGATTCCGGCCAAAACAGGAGACTAAAAAAGAAACTAGAGAACTTACTCTAGTTTTATTGTGCAATTTGTTGTATAATAATTTTTGAAGGGGTGATATAATATGGAAAAACTAGTACTGGTAAGGTTAGATGATAAATATTGCAACTATCTAAGAAAATTTGATAAAAAAGTTCCTTATAATTATAATAATAAGAAATTGTGACCATTTGTTGGAGTTTTATTTGAAATAGGCATATGTAAATATTTCGCACCATTATCTAGTCCTAAAAGTAAGCATTTAGTTATGAAGCCAACGTTAGATTTTTTGAAAATAGATGGTGGAAAATTAGGTGCTATTAATTTTAATAATATGTTGCCTGTTACGGATAACAATATTATAAAATTAGATTTAAATAAAACTTGTTTTACGACTAGTGAACAAAAATATATTAACATGTTAAAAAAACAAGTATATTGGTTAAATCGTAATAGTGTAAAAATATATAAAAGATCCGAAAAAATATATAATGGTTATATTAGTAAAACTTTAGATATACGAATTTTAAAAAGATGCTGTGATTTTAAATTGCTAGAAGAAAAATGCAAAGAATATAATAGGTGAAAACATACATTTAGATAATCTTAACTCGATTATCTTTTATTTTGAATATAAATTTGATACAATATGTGTGAGGTAATAATTATGAGAGGTGTATATATACATATTCCATTCTGTAAGAATATTTGTTCTTATTGTGATTTTTGCAAGATGTATTATAATAAAGAACTTTCAAATATATATTTAGATTATTTAGAAAAAGAAATAGATATGTATTATGAAGGTGATACTGTAAAAACTATATATGTAGGAGGAGGAACTCCATCATCACTTGATACTGATAACTTAAATAAATTATTTAGAATTATTAATAAACTTAAAATATCTAGTGATGCTGAATTTACATTTGAATGCAATATAGATGATATTAATGATGAATTACTTACTATATTAAAAGATAATCATGTGAGTAGAATTAGTATTGGAGTAGAGAGTTTTAATAAAGATAAACTTAAATATCTAAATAGAAATCATAATAAGAAAGAAATATTTAATAATATTTCACTTGTTAAAAAATATGGATTTAATAATATTAATGTTGATTTAATATATGCGACTATTAAAGATACAAGTCATGTTTTTAAAAGTGATATTAAGAATATGATTAAACTAGGTGTTCCTCATATAAGTACATATTCACTTATTATTGAAGAACACACTATGCTTTATAATGAAAAAACTAAACCTATAAGTGAACAAGTTGATTTTAATTCATATAAATATATATGTAAAAAACTTAAGAAATGTGGTTTTCATCATTATGAAGTTAGTAATTTTGCTTTTCCTGGATATGAAAGTGAGCATAATTTAATTTATTGGAATAATGAAGAATATTATGGATTTGGACTAGGCGCACATGGTTATATTAATGAAATGAGATATGAAAATACTAGAAATATGAGTAAGTATTTACATAGTGATTATAGACTTAATGAATTACTTGTATCAAGTATAGAAGAAATGGAAAATGAAGTAATACTAGGATTACGTAAGTTAGATGGTATATCTGTTACACATTTTCATGATAAATTTAAAAGAAATATATTTAAAGTATTTAAATTTGAAGAAGTTATTAAAAAAGGATATGTCATATATAAAGATGATATGTTATATATACCTGAAGATAAGATATATGTAATGAATGAAATAATTAATATGATAATTTGATTGAAAGGGTTTATAATGAAAATATTTAAATTAATGGGAAGTCTTAAGAAATATATATTTATTATGATTATATTTTCTATTTCTCAAGTATTTTGTGAATTATATTTACCAACTCTTATGAGTAAAATTATTGATGTTGGTATTAGTAGTGGTGATATTAGTTTTATTACGAAAGAAACTATAGTTATGATTATTACAACAATTATATGCTTAATATCACATGTACTTGTTGTTTATAGTACGGCTAAGTTTTCTAATAAGTTAGGTTATAAGATAAGACGTGAATTATATACTAAAATTAATAGTTTTAGTAAAAGAGAAATTGATAAATTTGGTGCTTCTACTTTAATAACAAGAAGTACTAATAATGTAAGTAATATTACAAGTACTTTTTCTTTTGGTTTAAGGCTTATTATATTTGCACCTATTATGGGAATAGGGGCGGCTATCATGGGATATAAAACTGCTCCATCTCTTGCACCTATTGTTATGTATGCAGTTATAATACTTCTTATATGTTTAATAACTATATTTATACTTGTGTTTCCTAAATTTGAAATATTACAAAAGTTACTTGATAAACTTAATGCATCATCAAGGGAAATACTTGGTGGACTTCGTGTTATTAAGGCATTTAATAAACAAAATTATTTTAAGAAAAGATTTGATAAAGTTAATACTGAAAACATGAAATTAAATATATTCTTAAATAAGATATTATATTTGATACAGCCTTTAATGGTACTTATTATTGATATAGCAACTATTATAATAATATATGTGTCTATTGATTATATAAGGGTAGGTAGTGTTGAAATAGGGTCTATGATGGCATTTATTCAATATATGGCTACTGTACTTATGAGTTTCTCTATGTTACTTGTTATAATACTTAATATACCAAGAGTAGTAGTATCATTTAAAAGAATAAATGAAGTACTTATGACTAATATAAGTATTGAAAATACTGGTAAAATAAAACTTACTAATTTAGAAAGTATTGAATTTAAAAATGTATGTTTTAGATATGATAAAGCTAAAGAAGATGTACTTCGCAATATATCATTTAGAATAGAAAAAGGAGAAAATATTGGTATTATTGGATCTAGTGCTTCAGGCAAAACAACTATTATCAATTTACTACTTAGACATATAGATGCTACAAGTGGAGAAATACTTATTAATGGTATAAATATAAGTGAGTATGATATTGAATCACTTAGAAATATATTTGCGTATACTCCTCAAAAAACATTATTATTTAAGGGATCTATTCGTGAAAATTTAGTTTTCGATAAAAAAGTTAATAAAAATGTATTAGATTCAGTTATGGAAGATGCTGAAATTAAAGATTTTATTGATAAAAATGCTGAAGGATATGACTTTAAAGTTGAACAATCAGCAGTCAACTTAAGTGGTGGTCAAAAACAAAGAATGTCTATTGCAAGAGCACTTTTAAGTGGTGGAGAATGTTTACTTTTTGATGATTCATTTTCAGCAGTAGATTATATAACAGATAAAAAGATAAGAGAATCTATAGCTAAAAACTATAGTGATAAAATGGTTATCTTAGTTACTCAAAGAGTGGGTACTATTAAAGATAGTGATAAAATTATAGTTATAGATGAAGGTAAAGTAGAAAGTATTGGTAACTATGAAGAACTTTCTAATAATAGTAAAGTATTTAGAGAATTTATTGAATCACAAAAAAGAGAGGCGTTATCATGAAAAATAATGAAAAGAAAGCACCTACATTTAAAGAAATGATTGTTAAAACTATTAGCATTACTAAGGGATACAAAAATACTTATATACTTATAATATTATTTTGCTTACTTGCGGCTATATTTAGTTCACTTGCACCATATTTTCTAGGCTATGCGACTGATAGTTTGTATGAATCATTAAAACTTAATACTGATTTTAATATTCCATATATTGTTAAGATACTTTTGATAGTACTTTCTTGTTATATTATAGATGCAGTATGTACATATATGAAAAGTTACCTATCTAGTAAAGTAGGTCAAGAAATAGGATATGATTTAAGACGTAAGTTAATTGATAAAATAAATGTTACTAAATTACGTACAATTGATGGTATGAAAAAAGGAGATATCATAAGTAAAATAACTAATGATGTAGAAAGACTTACTGATAATATTACAGAAATAATACCTGAACTTGTATATAATGTTTCATTAATAATAGGTGTTATCATAATGATGTTTGTTCTTGATGTCAAACTTGCATTACTTACTATAGTTGCAGTTCCTATAACGTATTTCTTATTATCATTTGTAGTAAAAAGAACTCAAAAGTATTTTGAACTTAATCAAAGTGCAATAGGCAATGTTAACTCTTTTGTAGAAGAAAGTGTTACTAATAATGATGTTATTAAATCATTTAATAAAGAAAAATATTTTAATAAGAGATTTGATAAAGTAAATAGTGAACTTGCTGATTATGGATTTAAAAGTAGTTTTTATAGTAGTCTTGCTGTTCCATTTAATAAAATGATAGGTAATTTAAACTATATAGTTATTGTGTATATAGGTAGTATAAGTGTAATAAAGGGTAATATGAGACTTGGTGCTATACAATCATTTATACAATATATGAAAGACTTTAATAGACCAATGAATGTTATTGCACAAGTAATAGCGAATCTTCAAATGGCTATTGCTTCAGTAGATAGAATTAATGAAATATTAGATTTACCTGAAGAAGAAAATGGTACTATAAAAGAATTTACATTCAATAATTCAATAGAATTTAAAAATGTAACATTTGGATATGTTGAAGGTAAAAAAGTATTAAATAATTTTAATTTAAAAATAAACAAAGGCGAAAAGATTGCACTTGTTGGTAAAACAGGTGCTGGTAAAACAACGATAGTTAACTTACTTATGAATTTCCATAAACATTATGATGGACAAATTCTTATAGATGGAGTAGATATAAGAAATATAGATTTTAATGAGTATAGAAAAAAGATAGGTATGGTACTTCAAGATACATGGTTATTTGAAGGTACTATTAAAGAAAATATCGTATTTGATAACAAGATTGATGATGATAAACTTCATAAAATATTATCTAAGTCAAAAATACTTCATATGATAGATGGACTTCCAGGTGGAATTAACTTTGTAATTAACGAAGAAACTAATAATATGTCAGCAGGTGAAAAACAACTTTTCACTATCGCAAGAGCACTTGTAAGTAATCCTGAAATACTTATACTTGATGAAGCAACTTCTAATGTTGATACAAGACTTGAATATATAATTAATAAATCAATGAATAATCTTACTAAAAATAGAACATCTATAGTTATAGCTCATAGACTTTCAACTATTATAAGTAGTGATAAAATAATTGTTATTAAGAATGGTGAAATATTAGAAAGTGGAACACATAATGAACTATTAAAAAATAAAGGTTATTATTATGAACTTTATAATAGTCAGTTTGAGTTAAACGAGGAATAAATATGTTAGTAGGTCTTAATAATTATGGAATAGTAAATAATGATAATTCATTTATATATACTAGAGATTTATCTACTTGCATTGTACTTATACTTCATAGAAAAGATGATGCAGTTCTTATGCATATAGAGGCTTATAATGGATATATGGATTTAGATAGATTCAAACATTTGTTTAATGAAAATATTTATTTTGTTGATATATTTAAATCATTTTATACAAGTGAAAGTGATATTAATAGAGTTATCAAATTACTAAATAAATATAATATTCCTTATGATATAAATGATGTATTTGTTAATTATTCTAATTCTACAAGTGTAGGATATGATTATGTTAGAAATAAATATTATATGTTTTATGATACTGAATTTATTGAAAGAGAAAAGGGTAGTGTGTTAAGACTAGAATTATAAAATAATTAAAAAATAAAATATTTTAGAAAAGGCAATATAGAAATGAAATATATTGCTTTTTTTTACATAAATTTTACAATTTTTCTGCCTTCAGGTCTTTACAAAAGCGAACAAAAATAGTATGATTATGGTAAGAAGTGAAACAAAGTGGTAGAAAGTGGGGTGTTCTTATCATGTTGATGGGTGAATTTCATCATAATTTAGATGAAAAAGGACGTTTAATTATTCCATCTAAGTTTAGAAATGAACTTGGTGAAAAATACGTTATCACTAAAGGACTTGATAAGTGTTTATTTGTATATTCTCTTTCAAACTTTGAAAAGATAGTAAATAAACTTAGCACACTACAATTTACTAGAAAAAATGTAAGAGCATTTGAAAGGTCTTTCATAGGTTCCGCTTCTTTAAATGAATTCGATAAACAAGGTCGAATTAATATTACCTCACCGTTGGTTCATTACGCCAATATTACTAAAGAATGTGTAATTATTGGCGCTCTTGAACGACTAGAAATATGGAGTCTTGAAGACTATAATAAATACATGAAGGAGAATGAAGAAGATTTATCAAGTATTGCTGAAGATATCTTCGATATGAATTATGAAGCATAAAAGTGTATTATTAGATGAGGTAATAAATTATCTGAATATTCATGAAGATGGGACTTATGTTGATGCAACTCTAGGGTATGCAGGACATTCAGGCGAAGTACTAAAGAGATTGAATGAAAAGGGGTTTCTTTTCGCCTTTGATCAAGATGCTGAAGCAATAGAATATTCAAAAGAAAAACTATCAAAGATAAGTAGTAATTTCAAAATTATAAAAAGCAACTTTTGTAATATGAAAGACTATATTAATGAAAAAGTTGATGGTATAATGTTTGATCTTGGAGTATCTAGTCCACAATTAGATGAAGCAGAAAGAGGATTTAGTTTTCATAAAGATGCAGAACTTGATATGAGAATGGATAAAAGTAATCCATTAAATGCTAAAATAGTTGTGAATGAATATAGTTATGATAAACTAGTTGATATATTCTATAGATTTGGTGAAGAAAAATATTCTAAAAGCATAGCTAAATCAATAATAGAAAATAGACCTATTAATACAACATTAGAACTTGCTGAAATTATTAAAAATAGTGTACCAATTAGTTATAGAAATAAGAGTCATCCAGCTAGAAAAGTATTTCAAGCAATAAGAATAGAAGTTAATCATGAACTTGATATATTAGAAGGTTCTCTAAAAGATGCGTTTGATTTACTTAAAGTAGGAGGTAGACTTTCAGTAATAAGTTTTCATTCACTTGAAGATAAAATAGTTGCTCATGTATTTAAAGAACTATGCAGTGATGATGAAAATACTAGAAAATTACCAGTTGTTCCAGAAGAACTAAAAGCTAGAGCTCGTAAAATAGTGAAATTAACACCAAGTGACACGGAACTTGATGATAATAATAGAAGTAGAAGTTCTAAATTAAGAGTAATCGAAAGGATAAGATAAAATATAATGAAGAAGAAAAGGGTTATAAAATTGAAAGTAGAAAAGTATTTTATATTTGGAATAGTGTTTTTTACAATTCTCTCTGCCTTAGGAAATTTTATATTAAATGCTAGTCTTCAATCAAGTAACTCAGAACTTCAAAGATTAAAGACTAAAATTGAATCACAAAAGAAATTAAATTTAGGTATGAAGATGAAGATAGATGAACTTTCTTCTTTAGATAATACAATGGAAGTTGCAGATACCTTTGGATTAGAGTATAATAATGATAATATTAGAACAATAAAATAAGAGGTGTAAATAAATGAATAAAACAAGAATAGTTAATATAAGTACAATCTTTATTATTATTTTTGTTTTTATTTTCGCTTGTTTAATTGTTAAACTTTTATATATAGGAACACATCATATATATGTAGGTGATAATAAATTAAGTGCTTTTGCAAATGCAAGAGATACTCGTAAGAAAACATTATATGCAAAAAGAGGAACTATTTATTCTAAAGAAGGTGAAGTTCTTGCGAAAGATGTTAATAGTTATACAGTAATTGCTTATTTAGATCCATCAAGAACTAAAGATCCTGAAAGACCATATCATGTTGTTGATAAAGAAAAGACTGCTGAACTTTTAAGTCCACTTATCAATATGACTAAAGAAAAGATTCTTAAATTACTAAATTCTACATATGAAAGTTGTAATGAAGATAAAACAGAATGTGTAAAGAAAGTACCTTATCAAGTAGAACTTGGTCCTGGTGGTAGAGGTATTACAGAGTTATTAAAAGATCAAATTGAAGATCTTGATTTACCTGGCATAGATTTTTTATCTAGTACTAAAAGATATTATCCTAATGGAGACTTTTTAAGTTATACTCTAGGGTATGCTAAAACAAATAGTGAAGGTGCTTATGCTGGAGAAATGGGACTTGAACTTTATTATAATGATGAACTTACTGGTACTAATGGATATATTGAATATCAATCTGATTTACAAGGTTATCAAATAACAAGTACACCAACTATCGAAAAGAAAAGTGTCTCTGGTAATGATATATATTTAACAATAGATACAAATATTCAAATGTTTGCTGAAGAAGCTATGTCTACTATTGAAGAAGGTAATCCAGAGTGGGCAACTATTGCTGTTATGAATGCTAAAACAGGTGAAATATTAGCTATTGCATCAACACCAAGTTTTAATAATAATACGTTGGAAATTAAATCATATTATGATCCATTTTCTGCAAATTTATATGAACCCGGTAGTGTTATGAAAATATTTAGTTTTATGGCTGCTATGGAAAATGGAATATATAATGGAGATGAGACATTTAAAAGTGGTCAACTTAAAGTAGATGATGCTGTTATTAAAGATTGGAATAGAGTTGGTTGGGGAAATATTACATATGATCAAGGCTTTATGGGATCATCTAACGTTGCTGCTTCAAAACTTGCCTTAACACTTGGTCGTGCTAAACTGAAAGATTTCTATTCAAATCTTGGATTTGGTACTAAAACAGGATTACCTTTTCCTAATGAGAGTGCTGGTACTATTAACTTTAAATATAATACAGAAGTAGCAAGTGCTTCATATGGTCAAGGTATAACAGTTAACGCAATGCAAATATTACAAGCACTAACAACACTTTCTAATGATGGAACAATGATAAAGCCACATATTGTTTCAAAAATAGTTAATAGCGAAACAAATGAAACAGTTTTAGAAAATGAAAGAACTGAAATAAGAAAAATATGTAGTGAAGAAACAGTAAATAAACTTATAAAAATAATGAGAGGTGTAGTAGATGGTAGTGCTAAAATGTCAACAGGTACTGGCTACTACATAAAAGGTATAGATTTAGTAGGTAAAACAGGTACTGCAGAAATTGCTTCACCAAAAGGTGGATATTTAAAGGGAGATAAAAATACATTAAAAAGTTTTGCTGCTTTATTTCCAGGAGAAGACCCAGAAATTATAATTTATACAGCAATATCAAAAACATCTAAATCAAGTACAATGAAAACAGCTGTAAAAAATCTTGTTAAAAACGTATCAACTTATTTAAATATATATGGTAATAAAGAATCAAGTGAATCTAAATCATATACAGTAGAATCTTTTATAAATAAAGATACTGACTCTTCTGCATTAATATTAGAAAACAACAATATGGAATCAGTAATAATAGGTGAAGGAGAAAAAATAATAAAACAATATCCAAGTAAAGGAGTAACACTTAATGTAAATAATAAAGTATTCTTACTTACAAATGATAATAAATATAAAATGCTTAATATAAAAGGTTGGTCAAGAAATGACATTCTTACATTTGCTAAATTAATTAACTTGAATGTTACGTTTGAAGGAACTGGTTATGCTGATACATTTAATATAAAAGAAGATACCGAAATAGATTTAAATACGACTTTAGAAGTAAAATTGAAAGAAAAATATAAAACAGACAATAGTTCGACATAATTTTCAAAATGTTTGTTATAAAATGTTCTCGTGAGGTGAGTTATGAGAACATTTTATTTATTTCAAATTAAAGATGGAGTACTAAAGAACTATAAAAATAATTATGAAGAACTATATAATTTACTTGAAAGTATTCATTATTTAAAGACAGAAGATATTGTTCTTGGATTTAATATATTTGATAAAATAGTAAGTCCAATGGATAAAGAAAATGTAAATGATTATATAAGAAAAAAGAATTTAGATAAAGAAAGTTATATTTGTTATAATTATACTCATACAATAAATGATTTCTATTTTAATGAAACTTCTAAAATGGTCATTAATAATTCTCATATAAAGATTAAAACTAATAAGAATGTACCATCTTTTTTCTATAACATTAGAACATTTAATAATATATTTGTATGTGATTTTATTAATCATGATTATTTTCTACTTGAAGATACTATATATTCTTGCATATCTGTTTAAGAATATGCTAAAATTGGTATAGAAGGAGTGATATTATGTATTTATATATTTTAAACCCTGTATCACATATGGCTTTTGATATTGGCTATTCTATTGCAAGATGTGGTTTAATGTTTTTTGTTAGTTTTTTAGTTGGAGCTTTAGCTAGTAATTACATAATAAATAGAAAAATATAGATTGAATTTTATGGAAACGTGTGGAAAAATATTCTTCCATTGAGAGGATAAAAAGCAATGTGGAAAAGGAAAAGGGGGACGCCATCAGGGCTTATCAGCTTGAGGGCGTTAAGGTGGATGAGGATTATAAACGGTATTATCCTTATAATGAACTGGCTTCTAAAGTAATCGGATTTACTGGCGGGGACAATCAGGGAATTATCGGAATAGAAGTA